>Ga0182016_10000354_pt1 | contig 57187 bp, 40 predicted proteins | sample 712S2MmetaG_FD_120491 | JGI IMG/M metagenome (GOLD analysis project Ga0182016, IMG submission 120491) | Permafrost microbial communities from Stordalen Mire, Sweden - 712S2M metaG | ecosystem: Environmental > Terrestrial > Soil > Wetlands > Permafrost | place: Sweden: Stordalen | collected...
GAAAGACCCGAAACGTGATTGGGTCGTATAACTTTCACGGCTTCAATCGGGACTGTCCCCGGCCCAATGGGCGCAAAGGACCCTTTATGCAACCTGATTGCGGCACTTGGCCGAGAAACGCCCTAATCGCGAAAGTGGTGTATCGCGGCTCTAGGCGGATGGCCAGCCACTCGGGAAAAGGGACACCCGACCTCGTATTGGGAATCGAAGCTGTCTCGATAGAACCGGGCTGGTGACGTCCCGAAATGACAGCCATGTTTGGTCCGCTGCTAAGTGAACAGCATTGGGCATAGGCCTGCCCCACCCTTCACCCGATTGCGACCTTCACCGATACTTCCGTGCGTCCGCCGGTGGGCAGGGGCACTAAGTTGCCGTCTACGGCCTGCCCGTCGACAGTCAGCGCGACATCGTTCCCCGGCCCTCGCCGCTCCACTGCAATCTTGTACGTGACCCCACGGAATCGGCGCGTCGCCTGGAATCCCGTCCAACGCTCGGGGATCACCGGCGCGATGCGCAGTCCGCCATGCTCCGGGCGAATGCCCAGGATCCACTGCGAGATGGCGTAGAAGTTCCATGCCGCGGTCCCCGTGAGCCAGGAATTCTTGGCCTCGCCGTGGGTGGGCGCGTCACGGCCGGCGATCATCTGCGCGTAGACGTACGGTTCGCAGCGATGCAGATCGCCGAGCGGTTCGCGCGCCGACGGATTAATGCGCGAATAGTAATCGTGAGCGCCGTCGCCGTTGCCCGCCATGGCTTCGGCGATCATCACCCAGGGGTTGTTGTGGCAGAAAATGCCGGCGTTTTCCTTGTACCCCGGCGGATAAGACGAGATCTCGCCCAAATTGAGGTAGTAGCGCGAATAAGCGGGCTGCTGCAGGATGATGCCGTGCGGCGTGGCCAGGTACCGCCGTGTGGAATCGAGCGCCTTTTGCGCCATCCCGTCGGCGAGCCCGATCCCCGCGAGCACACAGAAGCCCTGCGTCTCGATGAATATCTTACCTTCTGCGCACTCCTTCGATCCGATCTTACTTCCGAAATCGTCGTAGGCGCGCAGGAACCAATCGCCGTCCCATCCGTGTTTCCGGACAGTCTCCTCCATGCGCCGGCCTTCCGCCAGGTAGCCGTCGGCCTCCGCATCGAGACCACGGAGCCTGGCGATGTCCGCCAGTTCCTTCGACGCCAGCACGAACAGTCCGGCGATGAAGACCGATTCCGCCACCTTGCCTTCTTTGTTGGTGGTCGTTTGGAAGGATTGGCCCGGTGTGTCGGAGAAGCAGTTCAAATTGAGGCAGTCGTTCCAATCGGCGCGCCCGATCAGCGGCAGGCCGTGCGGACCGAGCCGCTCGAGGGTGTAACGGAAACTGCGCTGCAGGTGTTCGTAGAGCGGCTGCTCCGAGCCAGGCTGATTATCGTACTGCACCGGCTCGTCCAAGATGCTGGTGTCGCCTGTCTCCTTGAGATAAGCCGCCACTCCCACGATCAGCCAATGCGGATCGTCATTGAAATTGCCACCGACATCGTTGTTGCCCTTCTTGGTGAGCGGCTGATACTGGTGATACGCCCCGCCGGTGGGAAGCTGCGTGGCCGCGAGATCGAGAATGCGTTCGCGCGCGCGGGCCGGTACCATCTGCACGAAGCCCAGCAGGTCCTGGTTGGAATCGCGGAAGCCCAAGCCGCGCCCGATGCCCGATTCGTAGAACGAGGCCGAGCGCGACATATTGAACGTGGCCATGCACTGGTAGGCGTTCCACACGTTGACCATGCGATCGGTGTGGATATCGGGAGTGCGCACCTGGAGGATACCGAGCAGGCCGTCCCAATATTCGCGCAGGCGGGCGAAAGCGGCGTCGACCGCGACGGCATCGAGATAGCGCGCGATCACCGGCTTCACGATCTTCTTATTGACGGTCTGCGATTCCGGCGGGTCGAATTTCTGGGCCACGGGATTCTCGTGATAGCCCAACACGAACAGCACCTGCCGCGTCTCACCGGGCGCGAGCACCATGCGCACCTGGTGGGCGCCGATGGGCGACCAGCCGTGCGCCACCGAGTTCGATAACGTGCCGCGCTCTACCGCCGCGGGCTTGTCCCAGCCGCGATAGGCCCCAAGAAACGCTTCGCGCTGGGTTTCGAAGCCGGCCGTCTCGGCGGAACAGGCGAACCAGGCGAAATGGTTGCGCCGCTCGCGGTATTCCGTCTTGTGATAGATCACGCCATCTTCGATTTCCACTTCGCCGATGCTGAAATTGCGCTGGAAATTGGTGGCATCGTCCTGCGCGTCCCAGAGGCAGAATTCCACGCTGCCGAATACCGAGAGCGCCGCGGGAGTGAGCCGCTCATTGGTGACCGATAACTGCCAGATTTCCAGCTTCTCGTCGAGCGGAACGAAATACCGCGTGCTGGCGGCGATGCCACGGTATTTCGAGCCGATGGTGGTGTAGCCCATGCCGTGCCGGCAGGTGTACTGTTCGGCGTTATGCCGCGTAGGCTGCCATGAGGGCGACCAGAATTCGCCGCTGGTTTCGTCGCGCAGGTAGATATAGCGCCCGCCGAAATCGAAGGGCACGTTGTTGTAGCGCCCGCGCGAAATGCGGCGCAAGCGGGCGTCGCGGTAGAAGGAATAACCGCCCGCGGTGTTGGATATGATGCCGAAATATTCCTGGCAGCCCAGATAGTTGATCCATGGCAGGGGCGTATCTGGCCGGGTAATCACATACTCGCGATTAACGTCGTCAAAGTAACCGTATTGCATATTTATTTTTCCAGGCGTTCCATCATTTCAAAACATACGCGGCTGTTGTGATAGGGACATTTCCACGGGCCCACCAGGCAGGCGTCGGAATCCTCGTGCTCCTGGAATGGCGTGCCATCCGGCTTCAGCTTGGCGTGCCACTCGCCGTGGGTGCGATCCACCACTTTCTGTTCGATAAACTCCCAGGCGCGATAAGACAAGTCGCGGAAACGTTCCTCGCCGCTGAGTTGGTAAGCGTTATAGAAGCCGACCACGGCTTCCGCTTGCGCCCACCAGTGTTTATTGGGGTCGATGAAGACGCCCGCGGAATTAGCCTCGTAGAAGATGCTGCCGTCCTTGTCGACGGCCTCTTTCGCCACGGCATCGGCCATCCGGACGGCCAGCTTGCGCGCGCGGGCCACCAGCGCCGCGTCGCCTACCACCTCAGCGGCCTCCACAATGAGCCAGCTGCCTTCGATATCGTGACCGTAGGAGATGTGATCGGTGAGCGAGTTCCACTCATTATCGAAGAACATGCGGAAATGAGCCGTACGTTCGTCGACGATGTAGTCCATGGTGACTTCCAGCAGCTCTGTCTGGCGGGCCAGCAGGCCGGGGTCGCGCCACACACGCAGGAGGTTGGTGTAAGCCTCCAGGATGTGCAGGTGCGTGTTCATCGATTTGGGGCAGTTGAGGTCCTTCTCGCTCAGCCGGAGGTCGTCGAGCGCACCCCAATCGCGCGCGCACGCTTCGATGTAGCCCTTGTGGACCGGATCGGAGCTATGCGCTTCGATGAATCCGTAGAGTTGCTTGGTGCGCTCCAGACTCTCGGGGTTGCCGGTGGCGCGGAAGTACTCGGCCATGCCGTAAATGGCGAAGGCCTGCGCGTAAATCTGTTTGCGATTGGAAATCGCGTTGCCGAGATAATCGACCGTCCAATAAATGCCGCCGTATTCCGCATCCCAGAACTTATCGACGATGTAACTCCACGCGCGATCGGCCATTTCGCGGTAAGTCGGGTCGATCAGCCGGCAAGCCGCCGCATAAGTCCATAAGATGCGCGCATCGATCACCGCGGACCGCGGCGCCTGCGCGTCGACCTTGAGATCGCAATCGATCTTGCCGTAGAAACCGCCATGCTCGCGGTCGACGGCGTGCCGCGCCCAGAAGGGCAAGATATCTTCGGCGACTTCCTTTTTCAAGCGCGCGGCCCATTGGGTCTTGCTGACGGCCGCGATCATCGCTTGCCGCCTTCCGGCAGCCGCAGATTCCGCTCGATGAGGGCGATGCGCTGTTGGACACAGGCCGCGCTGCGCAGCGGGTCGGGGGGAGTGTTGATGACGTAGTCCAAGAGACAGTCGACGGTGGTCTCGGCAACATAGGTGCGCGTGTCGGAAGCGCCGTAGTAGATCAGAATTTGCTGGCTGCGCTTCACCCACCCGTTGGAGAAGGCAACATTGGATACGTCGCCCACTCGTTCCTCGCCCTGGGGCGCAAGAAAATATCCGCCGGGCTTGGCAATTACTCTCCAGGGCTGGTCCAGCTCGCAGAGGAAGCAATACAGCACATAGCGCAGGCCGGCCGCGGTGTTGCGCACGCCGTGCGCCAGGTGCAGCCAGCCTTTGGCGGTCTTGATGGGCGCCGGCCCCAGCCCGTTCTTCACCTCGTTGATGGTGTGGTATTCGCGGCGATCCATGATGGTCTCATCTTCAATCACCGCGTGCTCCATGTTGTCCGCCAGCCCCCAACCGATTCCGCCGCCGCGTCCAGCCTCGATGAAGCTATCCTGCGGCCGCGTGTAGAAGGCGTACTTGCCGTAGACGAACTCGGCGTGCAGGACGCAATTGCGCTGCTGTGCCGACGGAGTCCGCAAGTCGTCGAGCCGCTCCCACGTTTTCAGATCGTGGGTGCGCGCGATGCCGCACTGCGCTACCGCGGACGAGAGGTCGCCCGGCGCGGCGTTCGGATCTTTTCTTTCCGCGCAGAACAGGCCGTAAATCCAGCCATCCTGGTGGGCCGTGAGGCGCATGTCGTAGACGTTCGTCTCGGGCTCGGTCGTCTCGGGCATCGTCACGGGGTAGTCCCAGAAGCGAAATCCGTCGATCCCGTTGGCACTCTCCGCCACGGCGAAGAACGATTTGCGGTCCGCGCCCTCAACGCGCGCCATCAGCACCACCCTGCCGTGCCACTCCATGGCGCCGACGTTAAAGGCGGCATTGATGCCCAGCCTTTCCATGCAGAAGGGATTGGTAGCGGGGTCCAGGTCATAGCGCCAGAACAACGGCGTATGGGCCTCCGTCAGCACCGGGTAGCGGTAGCGGCGGAACCACCCGTTGGACTCATCCAAGGGCTCATTGGGGCGCTGAATCAGCGCTTCGTGCTCCGCGAACAGGCGTTCCCGGCCGGCGTTCAGAACGACATTACTCATCGGACTCCTGGGCGACGTGCCCACACGATTGTAACTCCCACCACGGAGTCAGAAACTGAGCAGGACATGCCAGATGTAAAGGTACGCCAACCCTTCGATGTCGTTCCACACTCGCCTGGTAAGTTCGGAGTCGCCGACGATGGGCGGCAACTCGCGCGCCTTCTGCTCGAACGGGAAGCACACGCCGGGAGGAACTTTTCCGGAGGCGGCCCAATCCGGCAGCCCGGCTGTCTGGCGTACGGGAGCGGCCGGCTGGCTGCCACTGGATGCCGACGGCGAGCGGTACACACCGAACTCCCGCGTAGCATCGGTCATGGCCTTCAAATTTTCGATAGAGGCATCGTTCTGCATGATGGCGCTGGCATCCATGATGTAGCCGCCCTCGGCGCCGATGGTCTCGATCAGGCGCCGGCAGTGCGCTCTGACCTCCCCCGGAGAGCCGAAGGCCAGCAGCGTGTTGGGAACGCCGCCGCTCAGACAGAACTTGCGTCCCAGGACTCGGTGGGCCGCCGCCGGGTCGCTGCGGTCCATGTGGAAGATGACGCTGCCGGCAGGAAGCTCCGCGAAGCTCTCCAGGTGCGCGTCCCACTTGCCTTCGGCGTACAGAAGCGTCTGGTTCCCTTGCGCCCACAGCGCTTCGACGATGGGTTTGAGAGTGGGCCAGTAGATGGAGTGGAAGTGATTTTTGGAAATAAACGGCGTGCACCCGCGGTGCATCCAGATGGGAATTGGAATCCGGCTTTGCGGGTCGGCCCCGGTCAGCGCCAGGTAGCCCAGGTGCGGCATCAAGGCCTCGCATGCCTGTTGCACCTTCTCGGGGATTTCCATCAGGTCGAAGGCCAGCGCTACGTAGCCGCGCAGCTTGTCGCCCAGGATGTCGAGCGGCGCTTTCAGCATGCCGCAGATGGCAGATGGCGTCCCGCACTCGGTGCGCATGCGCTCGACCTGCGGGCCGAAGGCATGGAAGTAGTCGAGCATCGCCATGCCTCCCTTCACGAAGGAGAGGTTGTTGCGGTAGGTGACGGGGCAGCCCTTGGCGGCCACCTCGCCGTTCACGCGCGGCAGCCAGGTCTGATAGAGGAAGCGCGTGGGGTCTTCAATCAGCTCGTCGTATTCCTCGCGCTTCATGAAGGCCTGGTCTTCGGCGGGCTCGCGGTACTGGAAGGTGACGTCTGCCCCGACGTCGATTCCCGGCACGCCGTAGTAGCGCAGTCCGATGGCCTGGGTGAGGCCGGTCCACACATACACCATGTTGGGGACGGCCGCGTCCCAATCGAAATCGCGGCAGCAGCGGAGCACCGCTTCGAACGCCATGCGGTAGTCATGCGTCACCTGCTGGCAGGTGAAGCCGGCGTACTTGGCAGTTACTTCGGCGGCGAGGGGGCGGATGGGAACGCGGTCGGGCTGCCCGTTTCGCATGGCAGTCACATAGCGGCTCAATCTCTGCTGATACAGCGCTTCCCTGTCGTCTGGCATCCGCATCACCTCGGCGAAGATCCCCTGAGCGGAGGGAACCGCTGGTGCCCCGAGAGTTGGGCGCATTACGAATATCCCGCCGGTACAACGGCGGAGTCAACTCAAGTTGGGGCGCGACCCCGGTGGACGAGCCGGAATCGGAAGGCGCAGACGATCCACGCGCAAGGCTCACGGCGGAGTTCGCGTGGAAGGATGGCGCGGTGGGATGGCGGCATCGTATTCGGCCCCCGGGGGGCGCGCAGTCCAGCCCCGACTTGTCCGCGAAACCGATGAAATCGCGGCGGCATCCTCCGTCCCTGTCAGCAGGTATACTGAGCCAGAGTCTTCTTATGCGGAATCTCGTCCTAACCGCCATCATGCTGCTGCCATCGCTCGCCGTGCATGGCCAGCAGCCCTGCGAAAGCCTCGCGAGCCTCAAGCTGCAACGCGCCACTGTCATCTCCTCCGTCGCCTTTCCGGAGGGACCGGTGCCTGAGGCGGGTAGCCCCAACACGCCGCCTCCCACCGCACCCGCGCGCTGCGTGGTGAAGGGTATCGCGCGGCCCAGCATCGACTCCGAAATCAAATTCGAGCTCTGGCTCCCGGTTCGCTGGAACGGAAAGTATCGACAGGTGGGAAACGGCGGATGGGCCGGTGCGGTCCCCGTCAGCTCGCTGGTCGGTGCCGTGAAGTTTGGCTATGCCGCCGCAGGCACCGACGATGGTCACGGCGCCTCAGCCGGAGCCGAATGGGCCATCGGCCACCCAGAGAAGCTCACCGATTTCGGATACCGCGCCGTGCATGAGACCAGCGTGCAAGCCAAAGCCATCATCCAGGCTTTCTACGGTAAAGAGCTCTCGCGCGCCTACTTCGTCGGCTGCTCCGACGGCGGACGCGAAGCCCTCATGGAAGCTCAGCGCTACCCCGAGGATTTCGACGGCATCGTCGCCGGCGCCCCGGCCAACAACTGGTCGACGCTAATGACGGGCTTCGTCTGGAACGAGCAGGCGCTGCTCAAGGACTCCGCCAGCGCCATCCCGCCCGCCAAGCTCCCGGTCATCCAGGCTGCTGCCCTCGCCGCCTGCGATGCGCTCGACGGCGTCCGGGACGGGCTGGTCGAAGACCCGCGCGCCTGCCATTTCGACCCCTCCGTCCTCGCCTGCAAATCCGGTGACGCGCCCGATTGCCTGACCGCGCCCCAACTCGAAGCGCTGCGCAAGATTTATGCCGGCCCCAAGAATCTGCGGACTGGAGCGCAGATCTTTCCCGGCTACGCGCCCGGGACCGAGGCCGGCGCCGACGGCTGGTCGGCCTGGATCGTGGCGGCGCCGCCGCGGGGCGCCATTCAGTTCGCCTTCGCCAACAGCTATTACGGCCAGGCCGTTTTCGAGCAACCGCATTGGGACTTTCGCACCTTTGACTTCGATGCCGACGTCGCCTTCGGCGATCGCAAGGCCGGGGCGGTTCTCAATTCCGCCAATCCCGACCTGCGCTCTTTCCGGGATCGCGGAGGAAAGCTGATTCAGTATCACGGATGGGGCGACGCCGCCATCGCGCCGCTCAGCTCCATCGAGTATTACGAGAGCGTGCGCGCCTTCCTCGCGCGCTTCCCCGACGGACGTGTCGACGCCTCGCGCCCGGTTGACGATTTCTACCGCCTCTTCATGGTCCCCGGCATGGGGCACTGCGGCGGCGCCGTCGGGCCCAACCGCTTCGACATGTTCAGCGCGCTCGATCAGTGGGTGGAAAAAGGGACCGCGCCAGAGAAGATCGTCGCCAGCGGCGTTCGCGGCGACGATCGCACCAAGTCCATCACGCGTCCGCTCTGCCCCTACCCGCAGGTCGCGAAGTATAAGGGCGCCGGAGACCCCAACGACGCTGCCAGTTTCGTCTGCGCCGAGCCCGCGCGTTAGAGGACGCGTGACCTGTCGAAAGTGCAAGGTCCCCATGAAGGAAGTCAAGGGACACATCTACCACAAGCAGCGGAAGTGGAAATGCGCGCAATGCGGCAAGATCCGGATGCAGAAGCAGAAGTAGCTGCACGCGTGCTATAAATCGCCTGTTGAGTGAAATATGATATCCGCCGGAACGTCCGCCGTTCCGTTCGGAAACAACCCGGCCAAGGTCGACCGTTATCGGGCTTTTTGGAATCGCAGCTCCGTTTCACGGCCGCTGGTGGGCTTCAGCCTCGTGGGCTGGTTCCCAGTGCAGGAGTTCCAAACCTGCCAGGCGTGGCGAGCGCTGGACCACCTCACGGCGGAGAAGATCGATCCTCAGGCGTTCCTCGACGACCATCTCCGCCTGCTGCACGAGGGCGAAGTCGTCGATGACGATATGATTCGCGGCGCCTGTCCCGGGCAGGTGGCGATCCCCTGGCTGCCGGGTATCGCCGGCTGCAAGGTGCGGGTGTTTCCGGACAGCATTCTCGGTGAGGAACGGTGCCTGTCGCTGGATCAGGTGGCAAGCCTGGCTCTGGATCGCGACGATCCCTGGTTCCGGAAATACGTGGAATTCGGCCTCGCTCTGGTTGGCGCCGCCGAAGGGCGATTCCCGGTGAGCCACTCCGCGGAACTCGGGCCCACCGATTTGCACGCTCTGCTGCGCGGCCATAGTCAAAGCATCATGGATCTGGTGGATGAGCCGGAGCGCGCGGCCGAAATCCTCTTCCGCCTCGCCGATTTTTTCTGCGCGGTCCAACAGGGATTCTGGACGCACATGCCGCTCTTCCACGGCGGCTATTTCGACGCCCAGTATTCCCTCTGGTCGCCGCGGCCCATTATGCGGCTGCAGGAGGATGCCACCGCCGTCTATTCCCCGGCACTGTATCGCAAGTTCGTCCAACCGGTCGACCGCTCGCTCGCCGCGCGCTTCCCATGCAGCTTCATGCACCTGCACTCGACGTCGATGTTCCTGCTGGACGCCTTCCTCGAGATCGGCGAGATCCAGTGTTTCGAAATCAATAAGGACGCGCTTGGCCCGTCCACCGCCGCCATGATTCCGCACTACCGCAAGGTGCAGGCAGCCGGCAAGCCGCTCCTCATTCGCGGGTCCTTCGGCGCCGAGGAAGTGCGGCTCCTGCGCGATTCGCAGGACCCGCGTGGTCTGTTCCTGAACATCATGGTGGAGAGCCTCCACGCGGTTGAATCGTTGCGGCCGCTGATTGGGATGTGAATGTCCAAGTTAATGCTAATTTTCGCCTTGCTGGCAGTGCCGCTCGGGGCCGCCCAGCGCATCACGTTGTCCCTCGACGGGCAGTGGGAGATTGCCGATTCGGTGGCGGCGGACGCGCTGCCGGCAGCGTACACGCATCGAGCGCCGGTCCCGGGACTGGCGCATTCGGCCGTGCCCGGTTTTAAGGACGTGGATCAATTCGAAAGCCGTCAACTGCTGCAGAACCGCGAGTCGCGCGGACTGGCGCCCGCCTCGGCGTTGGTATCGACCGCCGGGGTCTCGCACCAGGAGCGCAATTGGTTCTGGTACCGGCGGCGGTTCCAGGTGGCCGCGCTTCGCAGCGTCGCCACACTGCGCATCGACAAGGCGCAATTCGGCGCCGCCGTGTGGGTGAACGGCGAGAAGGTGGGCGAGCATCTGCCGTGCTTCTCGGCCGCGATCATCGACGTTTCCGGCAAACTGCGCCAGGGTGAGAATGAGATCGTGGTGCGGGTGGGCGCCCATCCGGGCGTGCTGCCTGCTTCCGTGTCAGCCGGCACCGATTTCGAGAAGAATCGCTGGACGCCCGGCATCTACGACAGCGTCTCGCTCGCACTCAGCAGCGACCCGGCCATCGAGAGCATCCAGGTGGCGCCGAGCCGCGATCTTCGGTCGATCACAGTGCAGACGAAACTGCGCAATCACGGCGCCCAGCCGGTGGCCTTCACGCTCACGCATGCGGTACACGCCTGGAAATCGACTGCCGCGGTGGCAAGCGCTCTGCCCATGCGGCTCAAACTCGCGGCCGGCGAAACTCGGACCGTCACGCAGACCATCGCCATGCCCGGCGCGAAGTTGTGGACGCCGGAGGAACCGAACCTTTATATGATCGAGACCGGCACGGGCGGCGACTCCACCAGCACGCGCTTCGGCATGCGCGAGTTCCACTTCGACACCGCCACGAAGCGCGCCTACCTCAACGGACGCCCTTACTTCATGCGCGGCTCCAACATCACGCTGCATCGCTTCTTCGAAGATCCCAAATCGGGCGTGCTGCCATGGGACGACAAGTGGGTGCGCAAACTGCTCGTGGAGATCCCCAAACAGATGCACTGGAATTCCTTCCGCTTTTGCATCGGCCCGGTGCCCGACCAGTGGCTCGAGATTGCCGATGAGGCCGGCCTGCTCATCCAGAACGAATATTTCGTGTGGACCGGAAACGGGTGGCACGGCGCGGAAAATCAGGTGCACTTCGACGCCGCGGAGATGATCGGCGAGTACGGCGAATGGATGCGCGACAACTGGAATCATCCCAGTGTGGCCATCTGGGACGCCGACAACGAGACTTTCGATCCCATCTTCGGCGACAAAATCATTCCGGCGGTGCGCGGGCTAGACCTTTCCAACCGGCCTTGGGAAAACAGCTACAATCCACCCGCCGGCCCGGACGATCCCGTGGAAGATCATCCCTACGAATTCCAGGCGATGTCCGAGAAAGACGGCCCGGCCTTCAGCATGACCACCTTCGAACATCCCAACGGCAAAGCTCCCGGCGCGCCTAGCGGCCACGCACTGATCCTCAACGAATATGGCTGGCTATGGCTGAATCGCGACGGGTCGCCCACCGAACTGACGAAGGATCTCTATCCGCGCTTGCTCCCAGCCGGCGCCACGGCAGACGACCGGTTGGCGCTGAATGCATATCTGCTCGCGGGCATCACCGAGTACTGGCGCGCTTACCGGCAGTACGCCGCGGTGCTGCATTTCGTCTACCTGATGAGCAGCGATCCCGCCGGGTACACCGCCGATCACTTTCGCGACGTGGAGAAACTGGAACTCGATCCACATTTTCGCGATTACATGTCGCAGGCTTTTGCGCCGCTCGGCGTGTACCTGAGTTTCTGGCAGCCGGAACTCGCGCCCGGCAAGCGAAACTTCCGCGTGATGCTGGTGAATGATGAGTATCGGGAAGCCTCCGGCACGCTGACGATTTCGTTGGCAGGAAAAGAAGCGCAAAAGCCGTTCACCGTCGGCGCACTGGGGCAGACAACGCTGTATATCGATCTCGACGTGCCCAATACGCCGGGCGACTTTTTGCTGCAGGCCAAAGCGGATGCCGGCAAGGGACAGCCGACCCTCAGCCGGCGCAAAGTTGCCATCAAAGCCGCGGCAGGAAAATAAGGCCCCAGTACAGTTTACAAACGCCATCTTGCCAACCGCCCCCGATATGCGGTAAGTAAACTATGTGCTAAGGTCCCGATTTGCCTCATCGATTCTGATAGCCGTGGCCGTCCTGGTCGCCGCCGATCAAAAGCCGTCCGATCTTACGCTATCCGATCTATCCGGGAAAAAGGTCCGGCTCCGAGACTATCGCGGCAAACTCGTCGTCTTAAACTTTTGGGCAACCTGGTGCGTCCCTTGCCGCGAGGAGATGCCGATGATCGTGGAGGCGGAGAAGACGTGGGGGCCGAAAGGCGTTACGTTCATCGCCATCTCGCTCGATGAAAGCAAGACGAAGAAAGACATACCGGCATTTCTGCAGCAGTACCATGTTGGCTTTCCCGTCTGGTCCAACGCCTCGACGGATGACTTGGATAAGCTTCGAATGGGGCAAGGAGTCCCGGACACGGTGTTTCTTGACGAAGCCGGAGTCGTGGTGGCGCGCGTCCTCGGCGAGGTTCGCCGCGCGGAGATCGACGAGAGACTTGCATGGCTCACGAGCGACCGTAAGTCCGCGCCTCCACCGGCACTGGTCAATCACTTCTAATTGATTTGAGTTATTGTATGCCCGGGTCAGGTCGCGTACCATTCCGCCATGGGATGTGTACTGGGTAATCTTAAACGCCGCAACCTCGCTTGCGGCCTTCTGACGGTTGTTTCGCTGCTGGCAACGGCGCCAGCTTACGGACAGGGCTGCATTGTCGCCCGATCTAACGGTGAGCAAGGCGGCCCGGAGAGCGAAGGCGGATACCTGGCTCCAGGTGAGTGGAACTTCGATATCGGATACCGCCATCAGTTTTCCTATATTCACTTTGTCGGACCTGTGGAGCAGACTTATCGCACCCAGCTGGGCACGCAGGTCGAAAACAAAATCAATCTGGAAAACCTCACGGCGACTTATCAGTTCTCGCCACGGTTCAGTCTGACGGCGGACGTTCCACTGCTGACGGCGAGCCGCCACTCGAACAATTCGAGCATTATCTATACGTCCTCCGGCATCGGAGACATCTCGTTCGTGGCGAGCGGGTGGTTATTCAATCCGAATCGGAGCAAGCGCGGAAACATTCAGATCGGCATCGGCATTCTGGCCCCGACGGGCAAGGACAACGTCGCCAACACAGTGGAGAATTCGAGCGGGACAGGCACGACGACTACGATCGTGGACTATTCCATCCAGCCCGGGCAGGGCGGCTGGGGCATCCCGCTCCAGTGGTCGGCTTACGCCAACGCGCTGAACAGTCAGTTTTACTTCAATGGCAGTTATCTCGGTATGCTGGCAGATATCAACGGCGTACTGAGAAGCGCGACGCTGAATCCAGTTACTCTGACGCAATACAACGCGATTACCGACGAGTATCTGATGGAAGCCGGCGTCGCTCATCCTATCCGTAAGATTCGCGGACTTACATTAACATTCGGACCCCGAATGGAAGGTGTGCCGTCTCGCAATCTCTTCCCGACCGGTAATGACCTCGGCTTCCGCCGACCCGGATTCGCGATCTCCGCCGAACCGGGTATCCAGTACGCCAGGCATGGGAACGTGCTCACGTTGACCATCGCCCGCGCGGTTTATCGCGACCGTACGCGTAGCGTACCTGACCTTCTCACCGACGGTCATGGCGATGCGGCTTTCGCGAACTGGGTATGGCTGGCGAGCTATTCGTTCCGGGCAGGCGGGAAGCACGGGGAGGAACCTTCTTCCCAACAACCGGCCGTGCCACCGGCCCATGGCGCTTCCCCCGCTCCGGCCGCTCCCGGGGCTCCCTCGGGCCCGGCTCAGAGTACCTGCCAATGAGCGTCTGGACTCTTCCCTAGCGGAAAACCAATTTCTTACAGAGGCGCAGAGGCCACGGAGAAGCAAGAATCTTCTTCTCCGTGGCCTCTGCGTCTGTGAGAAATGTTTCGATTTTGCCGCCACGTGGGACATGCTTCAGCTTGTCCAAACAAGCGAGGCCTCAGGCAGGCATACCCCTCCGCGGTTGAAACGCGCTAGCATCGCTTCAAATGAAGTGCCGCCTGTTCGCCGCGGCCGGCCTGCTGTTCACCGCCGTGTGGACCTCGGCCGCACCGAAAGAAATCACCTTCTCGAAATCGGCAACGTCGGTAGAGGCCTACGACTTCATGGAGGTCGTCATCGCCGTCGCCTCGCCCGATGCGCGCAATCCCTTCACGGATGTGACCGTGCGCGGCTCATTCGGCAAAGCCGGATCCTCGGAACGGCTCACGGTCGATGGCTTCTGCGACTCCGCCGACGGCAGCATCTTTCGCATTCGATTCATGCCGCCGTCGCCGGGCGACTACGCCTACTCCGTCACCTACGATCAGGAGGGCGCGCAGAAAGCGTACTCGGGGACCTTTCATGCCACCGACGGCCATCGTCGCGGGCCCATTCGCGTCGATCCGCAGTACCGCTGGCACTTCATCTGGGAGGGCACCGGCGAGCACTACTTTTTCAACGGCACGACGGCCTTCTGGTTGATGGGATGGAAGGACGAACGCGTCATTCGCTTCAGCCTCGACCGCCTGCACCGCCTCAAGGTGAACCGCGCCCGCGTGCTGCTGGCCGGGCGGACCAACATGGCTTATGGCGATCCGGTGATGAACACCGGCGAGTGGAGCGTCTTCCTCAGTCCCTGGCCCGCCGCCGACGCCAACGATTTCTCGCACCCCGGGTTCGACTACTCCCGCTTTGGCATCGAACATTGGCAAAGATTCGAGCGCATGCTGCGGTTCGCGCGCGAACGCGACTTCATCATCTCCGTGATCCTCGACATCTCCGATGGCCGCGTTCATCCGGCCGCCGGCAGCGATGACGAGCGGCGGTACATCCGCTATGCGGCGGCGCGCCTCTCGGCGTTTTCCAACATTACCTGGGACCTGGGCGACGATCTGGATTCCTTCCGCGACGAGAAATGGGCGCACGAGACCGGCACGTCGCTCGAAGGCTGGGACCCGTACAAGCATCTCGCCTCATCCCATCCGGTGCACACCGAACACCAGGACCGCGGCTCGGATTGGTTCGGGTTCACGTCCCTGCAGGATTGGTCGCGAACGCAGCACGCACTGATGTTGGAGAGCCGCCGGCTGCAGTCGCTCACCGGTCGGATCATCCCGCAAACCAACGAAGAATACGGCTACGAGGATCACTATCCCAAGTGGGCTCCGGCGCCTCCTGGAGATTCGTCCGAGGTGCTCCGCCGGACCGCATGGGACATCGCCATGGCGGGCGCGTATGGTACGGCCGGCGAGACGGCACGTCGCGGGACGAATATCTGGCCGGATACCGGAGGCGGCTGGGTGAACGGGCGCGGCGACGACACCATGACGATGCTCGTTGGGTATGCTCACATGGTGGATTTCTTTACCGCCTTCGAATGGTGGAAGAGCAACCCGCACGATGAACTGGCCAGCGGCGGCGCGTACTGTCTGGCGGAGTTGGGCAGAACCTACGCCGCCTATCTTCCCAACGGCGGCAAGGTCACGCTGAAACTCGAACCCGGCCGCTATCGGGCCGAGTGGTTCAGCGGGTTCACGGGCGAGATTGTGCCCATTGGTGCCGCCGAGGGTCCCGTCTGGACTTCGCCCGACGCGCCGGACAAGAGTGACTGGGCGCTGTTGCTACGGAAATGAGATCGACGTTCGAATACCCACGTGGGGCATGCTTTAGCTTGCCACGGCGAGAGAAGCTCGCCTTTGGCTCGTGTCCGCGGCTAGCGAGGCGCATGATTCGATGAGAGGAGTGAGATGACACCGCGCGAACGCTGGAAAGCGCTTCTCGACGGCCGCAGCCCCGGTCGGCCGCCGTGCGACTACTGGGGTACCGCCGAAGTGACCACCCGCATACAGCACGACCTGAATTGCCGCGACGAGCGGGCTCTTTGGAAATGTCTGGGTGTCGACAAGTGCATCCACCTGGCGCCTCGCCATCCGCGGGCCGTGGAATCGGATTGGCATCTGCAATCGCTATTCAGCATTTGGGGCATCGCGACGCGCGAAATCGGCTACGGGTCCGGGGTCTACCGCGAGGTGGTGAGCGGCCCGCTCGAAGCGGCCGAAACCGTAGCCGACGTCGAGCGCTTCGCGTGGCCCGAGGCAGAAGAGTGGGACCTGACTGGCATTCGGGAGCAGGCCCTCGAGTGGAACGACTATCCGATTCTGTGTGGCACCTACGAGCCCTTCTATCTCTACAGCCGTATGCGCGGCATGGAGCGCGCGCTCACCGATCTGCTCGAGCGTCCCGCCATCGCCGAAGCGGCGCTCGCCCGCATTCACTCGATTCATGAGCACCTGTTCGAGCGCATCCTCGCGGAGGCCGGCGATCTGATCGACCTGGTATATGTCGCGGAAGACCTCGGCACGCAGGAATCGCTGCTCATGAGCCCCACCTTGTTCCGCCGTTTTCTGCGCCCCACTTTGCGCCGCATGATCGATCTGGCGCATCGCCACGGCGTCCGCGTCTTCCACCACGACGACGGCGCGATCCGCCCGCTCATTCCCGACCTGCTCGACATCGGCATCGACCTGCTGAATCCCATTCAGTGGCGCTGCCGCGGCATGGAGCGCGCCGGATTGGCTCGCGATTTCGGCGGCCGGGTGGTCTTCCACGGCGGAGTGGACAACCAGCAGACCCTGCCGTTCGGCAGCCCGGCGGACGTTCGTCGCGAGGTCGCGGAGAATCTTGCGATCTTTTCTAAATGCAAGGGCTACATCGTGGCGCCGTGCCACAACATTCAGGCAAACACTCCCACTGAAAATATCGTGGCGCTCTATGAGGCGGTTCGAAACGGAGGCGTGCAATGAAACGATTGCTGTGGCTGACGGTGTTGTTGATTTCGCCGGCTTTGGCGCAAGCCCCCGTGAACCCGCGCCTGCTGGCCGCGCGCTGGCCGGCGCAGTGGATTGCGGCGCCGGGGACGCCGCCCTTCGATTATGGCGTCTACCACTTCCGCAAGAGCCTCGACTTGCCGGACGCGCCCGGCCATTTCGTGGTTCACGTTTCTGCCGACAATCGTTATCGCCTTTTCGTGAACGGCCAGTCGGTTGCCGCCGGTCCGCCGCAAAGCGATTTGCGCAACTGGCGCTTCAACACCGTTGACCTCGGCCCCTATCTGAAGGCGGGACGAAACGTGCTCGCCGCCGTGGTCTGGAACGGCGGAGAGCACCGGCCCATGGCGCAAATCTCGCATCGCACCGGCTTCCTGCTCCAGGGGGACTCCGAGCGTGAGCAGGCGGTGAACACCGGCGCCGCTTGGAAATCTTTCCGCGATCCCGCTTACTCGCCGCTCGACTGGAAGGATATCGATAAGCGGCTGGAGTATCAATACTACGTGGCCGGATCCATGGAGCGCGTCGACGGCGCGCGCTATCCGTGGGGCTGGGAACAAGCGGGCTTCGACGATTCCAATTGGCAGCCCGCACAGATGATCGATCCCGGCGCTCCCATCGGTGTCGAGAGCCATCAGAAGTGGCAGTTGACTCCCAGTCCCGTGCCACTGCTGGCGGAGACGCCGCAGCGCTTCGCGCGCGTAGCGCGCAGCCAGGGTGCGGCACTATCGGACGCGTTTCTCGGCGGGTCAGGTGCGCTCACGCTGGCGCCCCATTCGCAGGCGACCATCCTGCTCGATCAGGGCGTGCTCACGACAGGTTATCCCGTGCTGATGACCAGTGGCGGACGCGGCAGCCTGGTTCGGGCCACTTACTCCGAGGCGCTCTATGGCGACAAGAGATCGAAGGGCGACCGCAGGCAGATCGAGGGGAAGCAGGCCATCGGCGTGTGGGACGAATGGCTCCCCGATGGCGGCCGGAAGCGTGTTTTCCGCCCGCTCTGGGTGCGCAGTTGGAGGTACGTGGAACTGCACATCGAGACCGGCGATGAGCCGCTTTCCATCGACGATGTCGGCAGCGACTTGTGCGTCTATCCGGCCGAACGCAAGGCCCGTTTTCTGTCCGACCGCCCGATCTTGAACGAGATTTGGGACGCCGGTTGGCGAACGCTCCAGCTAAGCTCGCAAGACGTCTTCGTGAGCGACCTGTCGTGGGAGCGGATCCAGTACGTGGGCGACACCAAGCTGCACTCGCTGGCCTGGCTCGCGGCTACCGGTGACGACACGCTCTACCGGCAGGCGCTGGAACAATTCGATTCTTCCCGCGCGCCTTTCGGCCTGACGCAATCGCGCTTCCCCGCCGAACTGGAGCAATTCACGCCGCTCTACTCGCTGGCATGGGTGACGATGGTGCACGACTATTCGCGCTATCGGGGCGACGACGCTTATTTGCGGCGATTCCTGCCGGGCATCGTGCAGGTGCTCGATTGGTTCGACCGCCAGAAGACGTTCGAAGGTCTAATTCCGCCGCTGTTTCATCTCGACTTCGTGGACTCCGACTACGGCCACCAATGGGACGCCATCGTGCGGCAGGAAGGTCATCCGGGTATGGCGATACACAGCCTGTTCTACGTGATGGCGCTCGATGACGCCGCCGACCTGTTCGCCCGTCTCGGCCAGGATTTGGAAGCTCAGCGCTATCGGCGGCAGGCGGCAGTAGTGCGGGAAGCGGTACATCGCTTGTGCTGGGATGCGCCCCGTCAACTTCTGGCCGATACGCCTTCGCACCAGTTCTTCAGCCAGCAGGCGAACATACTGGCGATTCTGACTAACACGGTGCCCGCCGCCGATCAGGCGGGACTGCTCGATCGCCTGCTAAACGACCAATCGATCGCCCAGGTGCAGCTCTATTTCCGCTACTACCTGGGCCGCGCCATGAGCCAGACGGGACTGGGCGATCGCTACGTGGACAATCTCGGCCCGTGGGAGAGGATGATGGCGAACGGCATGACGACGTTCGGAGAGCAGGATGGCAATCCGCGCTCGGAATGCCATCCGTGGAGCGCCACGCCGGTCTTCGAGTTATTGACCACGGTAGCGGGCATCCAGCCGGGCGAAGCGGGCTTCAAGACGGTGCGGATCGCGCCATCGCTGGGCAGTCTGCGGCATGTGGAAGCGGCGATGCCGCACCCGCTGGGGATGATCGAAGTTTCCTTCGATCGCGTAGGCGCCTCGGGGCTCAAGGGGTCTATTCATTTGCCACCGGGGCTCACCGGCGAATTCGTCTGGCGTGGAAAGAAGACGGTACTCGAAGGACCCGTGTTGACGATCGACGAAAAGTGACGCAGGAGTACGAGTCACCTTGGCCAGGCTGTCAACCGCAACTCCGCCATAACGATCTCGCCGGCGCCCACGTGCACGAGTTGCCCCTGCTGCTCGACCAGCGCCGGAAACGCATTGTCCTGCAGCGCCCCGGCCCTTCGGACCGCGATAGCGAAGTAATTACCGGGACGCAAATTGTCCACCTCAAGGCGCCCCTGCTCGTCACACTTGACCGCGTGCCAATAGTCCGGCGAGCTGAGCTCCGGAATCAGCACCACCGTGGCCCCACCGCCATCAGCCACCGTCCCGCGCACCATTCCGCCGCCCTCCTTATAAACGATGCGGATGGGCGGAGCGCCTTCCGCCAATTCCACGTCCTCACCCAGTACATCCCGCGCCCCCAGGAGGATCGAGCCCGCATAGTAGCCCTTGGGCGGGCTCTGGTAGAGCCGATAACGCCCCGGATACACCCGTTCCACCACGATCTTGCCGCCCTTCGGGCTGCTCGAGTGCACCTCCTGCTCCATCGGTCCATCCACCGGGCGCAAATGAATAGCAGGACCCGATGGTTCCTCCGTGATCTCCAACGCGAATGGCCGCGCCACCGTTACGCTCACGTCATCGCGATCGCTTTGCGTGACCATCACCGGCACAAAGCCCATAAGCTTCCCGGACTCCGCCCATAAGTGCCAATGGCCGGCACTCACTGCGGAGAACTGGAAGCGTCCATCCCCATCCGAAACCGCCTGCGCATCCGGCGCGCCGCCCTCGAACAGGTAGTGGGCATCCGCCGATTTCAATTTCACCGTGGCCTGCGCCACTGGGCTGCCAGCCGGGTCTACCACGCGCCCGCGGATGGCAAATACTGCTTGGGCGGGCAAGCGGATGTCGCACCCGTCGATTGTCTTTTCTCCGTATACGCGAATCGGCGACGCCTCCGCCACGGTTGGCACTCCGGGGTAATAGACCGGCGCCCGCAGCGTGCCATGGGCCGGGGCAGCTCGCAACAGGTAGACACCCGTACTCAGATTCCCGATCTGAAATGCTCCCACGTCGTCGGCCGAGACAGCCCGCACATACTGGCCGCGGCCCGTCAACAGTTCCACTGAGATGCGTCTGATCCCATGATTGGCGGCGTCCAGCACTTTGCCGTTGATGGTAGTGAGCGGGTCCAGTTCTTTTCGCAGGCGCACAATCCCCTGTGAGACGACTCGCACCGTGGCCGGCTCCTCCGAGCTGAATCCCTCCTTCTCGAAGAAAAACGAATGCTCGCCCGGAGTCAGACCGGAAAAACGGAGTTCACCTGAAGGGCCCGTCCAGTTGCGGAACTTCAAGCCGTTCCCATCGGAGGACGTGAGGTTCACCGTGACGCCCGGTATGCCTACACCGGTGATGCTGTCGACCACCGTTACTTCTACCGTTCCCCCATCGGCCGCGTATAGCCCGAGGGCAAGGGGCATCAGGGAGAAAATCCGCAACACCTGTGCCATCGACGCCATAGTAAGCTCTTTTACTAAGTATGTGGCTGAATCAATTATCCCGAACGGAGCCGGTAAGTTGCAAGTCGGGGGCCACTATTCTACGTTCCCGGCAACAAAGGTGCAGGCCGAGGTGTCTTAAGACCAGAGGAACACCATGCATATCGCCCGACAGTTCCTACCAGCCGTGGTTTTCTCGGTGTTGATCGCGCGAATCGCGTGGGCGCCTCGGGACTCAAAGGGTCCATGCGCCTGCCACCGGGGCTCACCGGCGAATTCGTCTGGCACGGAAAGAAGGCGGTACTCGAAGGACCGTGGTGACGATCGACGAGAAGTAGGGGGCTGGGGACTCAAGGCGGACATTCGGCGCGTGGTGCTGCTGTCGCGCTAGGACGTTATGTCCCTATCTCGCTGGGGGTTGCCACTTCTTGAAGGCGGCCACTTGTGCGAGAAAGTAGATGAACGCCATGATGCCATTTGTGTCAGGCTGGTTGTTACAGAGTATTCGTGTGACAGGAGGCACTCCAGCGCTACGCCAGTGTTCCTCTAACCAGTTTGGTGTCGGCTTGTGCTCGTCGGTGAACAGCGGCTGTGGATCGTCGTTGTCGTTGAGGATGACTCCCAGAACGAAATCCATTTGGGACATGGTGGGCAAGAGGATCTGACGCGCCTTCAGCTGCTTAGCAAGCTTTTCTCTTTCGGTTTTTTTACCCGTCCGCTTTACCTCAATGATTGCTCGGGTGGCAAAAAGGGGGACTAGGGCAAACTCCGAGCATTCGAAGATAACTGGCATTTCGGAGGGGTCCCACACGATCAGGTCGCATTGAGACACTTTGGATAATCTTCGGCTCGGAAGGTGGTCACAAGACCGAATCACCGCTCCGGTTGATATTCTGAAACGGTGGCCGAGCATATTTCTGGTCATTGACCGTATCCACGCCTCCGCGTATGCCCCCGTGACGTTCTGGTTCGTAACGAAGCAAGAGAGCAAGCCGTTGGCTTGCAAGGATCGCGTAAACGCCTGGGCGTATAGATCCCAGTATTCATCCCGGGCCTTCCACGCGGCGCTACGTTGTTCAGAGACAACGCGGTCGCTTTGGTCAGAAACGCGATTAATAGGATCTTTCTCCATGCGTGTTCGGCTCTCCTGCCATCCAAAAGATTAGCAGTCTGGCATCCACCGGCAAGTCCCCGGCAAACGGTAGCGCGCCCAAATTCAACAGGCCGGGCCACGGACTACCGGGATTCACCTTCATCGATCGTCCGGTGAGTTTGGGCCCCCGCCCGATTCTCGCTCCGCGGCGCGGATTTCACCGGCGCTGGCACTTGGCGCTAAGCAATTCGCTTCCAGCGCTTAAACGCGTTCACGTCCTCTAGCGATAGCGTGAACCACTCACCCTCTCCACGTTTATCGGCGAATCGCCTGTGCCAATAGGCTTCGACGCCGACAGAGTCATCAGTTTCAATAGTGTGAACGGTTGTCGGTGGAACTGGAATCTTGATGGCCAGCTCACTTCCTCGACGGCCAACGGAGTTCGTACGGCCAATCTTGTAATGGGACCCAGATTTCATGAGGTAGACGAACCCGGTCGCAACTCTAGCTTCACGCCGCGTTGCCGTTGATGTCAGCTCTGGGGTGTTCTCTTGCTCGACGCAGAGCCCAAGGACGTCTTCGAATCCCGGGCTTTTCCGACAATAGGCAGCAAGCGCCACCACGAGTTTCTGTTTTCCACCGAACCGGTAGAACGCCGTGTGGCTTGGAAAGGACGAGTCGCTTCTTGCCTTGCGCCGAATCTCGCCCTCAAGCGGGAGCCTTCCCAGTTCTCTTGTGAGCCCGATGTACTTTTCAAAAAGGAGTTCATCGCTCGCTTTCGTTTGGAACGTGTTCGGCACGTACCCGGCCTCTACGAGGGCGTCGCTCCAGCGGAGCCAAAGGTGTGGATACCAGTCGGACTTCTTTACTCCGGCTATTCGCCCGAAGAATTGCATTCCTGGCGCTTGGCCGCCATTGTCGAGCGCAATGCGCTTTATTTCTGCCACGATCTGTTGCCTATTCATTCGCATCTCCCGCTCGTGAACATTTGATCAGCCCGCAATCGCCCAGTAAAGCGGGGCGCGTGCAGAAGATGGGCCAGGTACTGCCGGGGGTCGCCTTTGTCGGTCAGCTTCCGGGCGCGGTTCATCTGATCTTGCGGTAGCCCACACAACCAACGTCAAATGCGTCAAGATCGAGAATATCGCACGGCTTAACGACGTGTTCCGCGATAACAGCGCGCGGGTTGTCGTCTTCGTGACGGCATTTCGGCCCCCCAGTCGCGCTGACTTCCAGCGGGCGGCCCCCCGAACCATCTACTCGATTCTCACGACATTGCCGCGACAGATTGATCCCAGGGCGGCGATCGCAGCCGGAACCCAGCGGCTCCAGATCGCGCAGCCGGTTCGTTGGTCCACAAAGAATTATCAAAGAGATCCCGCGTCCGGTAAGGTTCTGTTGATCGGGAATGTTCTGATCGACAGTTATCAGAACGTCGAAACCGGCGGCTTCGGCGGCCTCCAGCAGACGGCCGTTTTTCAGCCCAGCTAGACCGGCGAATCGCGCAGTTTGACAATCGTGATCCGGAAACAAAAGCCGCAGGCGTTCATCGACGCACTCGTCGATCAAAAGCCGCATCAGGCGCGCGCCAGCAACAGGTGCTTTGCTTCTTCAAGAGCGTCCAATGCCAAAGCGCGAGGAACCGTGGGGAACCCGGCCAGGAAATCCTCCAGCGTGTCGCCGCCCTCCAGGTAATCGAACAGAGTTTGCACCGGCACTCGTCCCGCGGAACACGGGAACACCGTGCATGATCTCGGGATCTCTTGCGATAGCTCGCGCCATGTAATCATTCTCTCTCAAGCGGGTCCACCGTGCGCAATCGTTGGGGAGAGCTCGGCGATAGAATAGAGTCCACCGATGTTCCACTGGAACCGCCGCCAGTTCCTCGCGCGCTCGAGCGCGGGGTTCGGCGCCGCGCTCGCGGCCCCCGCTGCTTTCCCGCAATCCGGCACTCCGATCGATTTCCGGTATGCGCCTATCTCCGGTCAGACGGCCTTCTGCTTCCCGGACGACCCGGCCAAAAGCCTCGTCGGCGAGCGCGGCGAATTGCGCTACGCCTTCGCTCGCGGCCATTTCGATACCGTGGTCGGCTTTTCGCTGAGCGGCGTCGAGCCGGACGTGATCGCGAGGCAGGAACTGGAGTCGCCGGCTGTCCCTATCGTTCATAGTCGCATCGACCGCGCCGAAGCGTTCCTGCACCTGACCACTTTCGCCACCAACCGTGCGTCGGAAGGACGCGTCGATAACGTCATCGCCGAGATTCGCCCGCGCACGCGCCGCACGGTACACGCGGCACACGTCGTGACGGTCAGGTCTCGGCGAGCCGTGAGGAGCAAGGGCAACGCGGTCTACCTGGATAACGACGGTGGACCGCTGCTTTTCGCCAGCGACCGGCCCTGTCCCGGTCCTTCCGACGGCGGAGTCGAATGGGTAATGCAGGGCAAGCTGGGCGCGGCTACCGCCGATGAGCCGCTCCGTCAGTTCTTCCGCTTTCCGCAGGAAGGGCAGCCACTCGAAAAGATCGCCGCCGGGCTCGCCGAGCCGGACGCATTGCTCGCCGAAGCGAGGGACTACTGGCGTGCTTGGCGGCCCTTCGCAGAGCCTGTCTCGTGGAGCGTGCCCGGCCGGTATGGCGAATTTCTGACTGCCTGCGCACGCAACATCCTGCAAGCCCGCGAGAGGAAGGATGGCCGCCTCACGTTCCAGGTGGGTCCGACGGTTTACCGGGGTCTCTGGGTGGTGGATGGCAACTTCATTCTGGAGGCCGCCCGATACCTGGGCTACGATCACGAGGCGCAACAGGGGCTGGAAACCACCTGGGCGCTCCAGGAAAAAGACGGTGGCATTTTCGCCGGCGCGGGCCGCGAGCACTGGAAAGACACGGGCATCGCCATGTTCACCCTGGTGCGGCAAGCCGAGTTGAGTCAGGACTGGAGCTACTTCCGCAGCATGGTTCCGAACGTATTGCGCGGCGTCGAGTTCCTGCGCGGCCTGTGTGCCAAAGCCGCCGCGGAGGGCAGCGCCGCCGGCCGCTACGGCTTGCTTCCGAAAGGCATGGGCGATGGCGGGCTGGGCGGGCTGCGCGACGAGTTCACCAACACCATCTGGGTGCTGGCAGGATTGAAAGCCGTCGAGCAGGCCGCCGCGACCCTGAATCTCCCGGATCTTGAACCGGTCGGCCGATTCCATCGCGAACTACATGCCGCGTTCACCGCCGCGGCCCGGCAGGAACTGCGCCGCCACTCCGCGGGCTTCGATTACCTGCCCATGCTGATGAAGAACGATCCGCAATGGAGCGCCGCCGACCCTTGGGATCGCCCCCAGCCGCAGGTGGCGCAGTGGGCCATGTCGCACGCCATCTATCCCGGCCTGGTGTTCGAGAAAGACGACCCGCTGGTGAAAGGCCACATCGCGCTCATGCAAGCGTGCACCCGGGAGGACATGCCCGCCGAAAGCGGATGGCTGCCGCACGAGGGCACATGGAACTATGCCGCGGCATTCGTTGCCCATGTTTATCTCTGGGCGGGCCTGGAGGACTGGGCGCGCACTACTTTCGCCGGCTTTCTAAACCATGCCTCGCCGCTTTATTGCTGGCGCGAGGAACAACCGCTCCGGGGCTCGCTGGCCGCCAACTATGTTGGCGACATGCCCCACAACTGGGCCAGCGCGGAATGCGTGCTATATCTGCGCCATATGTTGGCGCTCGAGGACGGCCGATCGCTGCGGCTGTTGGCGGGCATCGGAAAGCCGGAACTCGCGGCGGGCGAGCCGTTCGCGATTGCGGGTTCTCCCACTCGGTTCGGCCGCATTTCGCTGCAGTTGGAGCCGCTAGGGCGAGAGCGCGGATGGCGGCTCCACTTCGAACGGGAAGCGGGACCAGAGCCCGCGTCGGTCATCCTGCCGCCGGGGTTTACGCCCGTCGATCCCGCGGCGCGCAAGTGGAGCGCCACCTGGACTTTCTGATCGCCGCGCGCGCGATGTTGAGACTATTCGGCATGTCAGGCCCGGGGACAGCCGTCCGCGCGCCCGAACCCTGGCCGTGCGTAAATGCTACCAATGGGGCGCAGAGCCAAGGGCGCATTGACGCGGAACCGAGGCCGGGTTAGGGTAGGAACAGGAGGCCCTGGCATGACTATCGAAATCACCAGGCCCGAGGTCGAATCGCTGATTCACCAACGGCTTCAGACCGGCGCGTTTGTGGACGCCGAGGATGTCATCTTTCGGGCGCTCCAGTCCCTCGCGCCAGAGCCCGAGCCGGCTTTCGATAAGCAGCGGGCGCTGGCGGCGGGCGCGCGTATCCGCGAATTGAGCCAAGGACTCATACTTGGGGGCTTGACGATCAGAGAGCTGATCGATGAAGGCCGTCCGTGAGCCGGTTTGTCCTCGACAACACCGTGACGATGGCGTGGTGCTTCAGCGACGAAGCGACGGAATTCACGAAAACGCTGCTGAACCGCCTCTCGAATCTGACTGATCGTGCGGTTGTTCCGGCCTTGTGGCTGTACGAGGTGGCCAATGTGGTCGAACTGGCGGTCCGAAAACGCCGTATTCCCGCAGAGAAGGCGCTTGCCTTTCTCGAAAGCCTCGCCGACTTGCCCGTCGAAGTGGAAAATCCGGGCCGGACGCAGGTATTCGTGAGTGTGCGAACGCTGGCCAGCCAATACCAGCTCACGGCTTACGACGCCGCATACCTCGAACTGGCGATTCGTCACAAACTGCCCATCGCGTCGCTTGACAAGGCCTTGTCAAGAGCCGCGCTAGCCGCAGGCGTCAATACCGTTCAGGCGTGACCGCCGCGCGCGCGTGGTGCTGAGGCGTGCTATAAATCGCCTGTTGAGCCAATCCACTTGAGGCAAACCAGCGTCTCTTCGCGGGACAGGTTGCGCACCGCCCTGGAGCATCGCGAGCCGGATCGCATTCCGCTGGACTTCGGAAGTACCAACGTCACTGGCATCCACGTCAGCTGCGTGGCGGCCTTGCGCGACTACTACGGCCTGCCCAAGGAACCCGTGAAGGTGTACGAGCCTTTCCAGATGCTTGGCTCGATCGACGACGGCCTGCGCGCGGCGATGGGGCTTGACGTCATCGGCGTGTTTCCGCGCAAAACAAAATTCGGCGCTCCCGCGGCGGATTGGAAAGAGTGGGACTTCCGCGGCCTTCAAGTTCTGGTTCCTGGCGATTTCCGCACAACGACCTCACCGAACGGCGACATCCTGGTCTATCCCCAAGGCGATCTCACCGCCGCCCCCAGCGGGCGCATGCCGGTGGGCAGCGCCTTCTTCGACATCATCGTCCGCCAGCCCGAAATCGACGAAGAAAAACTCGACCCGGCCGACAACCTGGAAGAATTCGGACCGCTTTCCGACGAAGACCTGGATCATATCGAACGTTCCGCGCGCACGGCGGGGGCGAGCGGCTACGGTGTGGTGGGATCGTTTGGCGGCACGTCGTTCGGCGACGTTGGGCTCGTGCCCGCGGCTGCCTTGAAGAATCCGAAAGGCATCCGCGACGTGGCGGAGTGGTACATGTCCACGCGGACGCGGCGCGGGTACATCCACCGCGTGTTCGAGGGCCAGTGCGAGATCGCCCTCGCGAACCTGGCGAGCGTTCACTCTCGAATCGGCGACTCCGTGGACTGCATGTATGTCTGCGGCACCGATTTCGGCACGCAGACTTCGGCCTTTTGCTCCGTCGCCACCTTTCGCGAGTTGTGGTTCCCCTACTATCAGCGCGTCAACCACTGGGTCCACGCCAATACCAACTGGAAATGCTTCAAACATTCCTGCGGCAGCGTGGAGCGGTTCCTGGAAAGCTTTATCGAAGCCGGGTTCGACATCGTCAACCCCGTGCAGTGTTCGGCGGCCGGGATGGATCCGGCCGAACTGAAACGAAAGTACGGTTCCCGACTGGTGTTTTGGGGCGGTGGCGTCGATACCCAAAAGACCCTGCCTTTCGGCTCGCCGCGAGAGGTGCGGGAGGAAGTGTTGCGCCGCTGCGAGATCTTTGCGCCCGGCGGCGGGTTCGTGTTCAGCGCGATACACAACCTGCAGGCCGGCACGCCGGTGGAGAACATCGTCGCCATGCTGGATGCCGTACATGAATTCAATGGAGTTTCGCATGCATGATCTGGAACAACTAAAGGGAGCGCTCATCGTAGGAGACTGGAAGACCGCGGCCGCGGCCACGCAGGCCGCCCTCGCCGGCGGGGTGGCGCCGCTCACCATCGTCACCGGACACCTGATGCCCGCCATGGACGAAGTGGGCCGGCGCTTCGAGTGCGAAGACTACTTCGTGCCCGAAATGCTGCTCTCCGCGCGCGCCATGAAGGCGTCGATGGAGATCCTGCGCCCGCTGCTCGCGTCGAGCGGCGCCCAGCCGGTGGGGCGTGTGGTGATTGGAACGGTCAAGGGCGACCTGCACGACATCGGCAAGAATCTGGTGGCGGCGATGCTGGAAGGCGGCGGGTTCGAAGTGATCGATCTGGGCGCCGACGTGGCCCCGGAGCTTTTCATCGAGGCGGTCACCGCGCGTGGCGCCAACCTGGTGGCGCTTTCGGCGTTGCTCACCGTGACCATGGGTTGGATGAAAACCACTATCGAAGCTTTCCAGGCGGCGGGACTGCGCCAGAAGGTCAAGATCATGGTGGGCGGCGCGCCGGTCACGCAGCAGTATGCCGACGCCATCGGCGCCGACGGTTTCACCGACAGCGCCGGGAGCGCCGTGGCATTAGCGCGCAAACTGGTGGCCGCGTGAACCCCCTGCGCAAGTGGCTCGCCGGCGGCCCGCTGATTACCGACGGCGCGTGGGGCACCGAATTGCAGGCGCGCGGTCTCGCACCCGGCGCCGCGCCCGACACCTGGAACCTGGCCCATCCGGACCCCGTGGAAGATGTGGCTCGCGCTTATGTGGAGGCGGGCAGCCAGGTGATTCTCACCAATACCTTCCGCGCCAACTCGATCGCCATGAAAGGCCAACTGGAACTGATCAATCGAGCCGGTGTCGAGATCTCGAAGCGCGCCGCGGCGGGGAGGGCGCTGGTGTTCGCTTCCATCGGGCCGACGGGCAAGATGCTGATGGCGGGCGACATCACCGCACAGCAGGCGCGTGCGGCTTTTGACGCGCAGGCCGCGGCGCTGGCAGCGGCGGGCGCGGACGCTCTGCTGGTGGAGACCATGAGCGATATCGAAGAGGCGCGCCTGGCGGTGGCCGCGGCCAAAAGCACGGGGCTGCCGGTGATCGTTTCTTTCGCTTTCGATTCGGGCAAGAATAAGGATCGCACCATGATGGGCGCCTCGCCCGAGGCCGTCGCCGCCGCGATGGTGGAAGCGGGCGCAGACGCGGTGGGCGCGAACTGCGGCGTCGGAGTGGAGTATGCCGCTGCCATCTGCCGCCGTTTGCGCGCGGCCTGCGACGTCCCGATCTGGATCAAGCCGAATGCCGGCCTGCCGAAGATGGAGGGCATCGCCGTCCGCTACGATACAACGGCCGAGTTCTTCGCCTCTCACTTCGCGGCGCTGCGCGATGCCGGCGCCTCTTTCGTAGGAGCTTGCTGCGGCTCCACGCCGGACTTCATCCGCGCACTGGTGAACGCCCGATGCGCTTCAAGCTGATTGGTTGCGAGGTGCTGTTCCGCGAAATGTGCGACGCCTGCGCGCATTCGCCGCATCAGGTGGACCTGGCGTTTCTTCCCAAGGGACTCCATGACCTGGGCGGCAAGACAATGGCGGCCAAGATTCAGGAAGTCGTGGACCGTACGCCGGAGGGCGTCTACGATGCGATTCTGCTCGGCTACGGACTGTGCGGGAACGGGCTCGATGGGCTCACGGCGCGCCATACCCCCCTGGTGCTGCCGCGGGCGCACGATTGCATCGCGCTGCTGATGGGCAGCCGCGAACGCTACCAGCAGTATTTCGACGCCAACCCCGGCACGTTCTACCGGTCGACCGGCTGGCTGGAGCGCGGCAAAGGCTTGCAGCAGCTGACCCACCAGACGATGGGCTTGGAAGAGTCGCTGGAGGCCCTCATCCGCAAATACGGCGACGACAACGGGCGCTACCTGTACGAAGAGATGATGCGCTATCGCTCACGATACGGAAAGCTCACATTCATCGAAACGGGCCTGGAGGCGAGCGGGAACTTCGTCGCTGAGGCGGCCGCCGAGGCCAAGGAAAACGGCTGGAGTTTCGAACGGCTGCCGGGCGACCTGGCATGGTTGCGGGGCTTGGTGAATGGGGAATGGGCCGAGGCTGAATTTGTGGTCGCCAAGCCAGGCCAGCACATTGCCGTCACCTATGACGCCCGGATTGTCTCCAACCAAGACGGGAGTTCTTCATGACCAGCAAGGAACGGGTCTTAGCCGCACTGAACCATCGTCAGCCGGACCGCGTGCCCATCGATTTCGGCAGCACCGGCGTCACCGGAATGCATGCCACCTGCGTGGCCGGGCTCCGCCGATACTTCGGGCTGGAGAAGCGACCGGTCAAGGTCCACGAACCTTACCAGATGCTCGGTTTGATCGAGGACGATCTGCAGAGGGCGCTGGGGCTCGACGTGGAGGGCGTGTTCCCCCGCAAGACGATGTTCGGCTTCGCGAACCACGATTGGAAGATGTGGCGCATGCCGGATGGCCTCGAGGTCCTGGTCTCGGAGGATTTCCGCGTCACCGGAGACGCCGGCGGCAACACTCTCATCTATCCCGAGGGCGACACCAGCGTCGCACCCAGCGGCCGCATGCCGCGCGATGGCTATTTCTTCGACTCCATCATTCGCCAGACGCCTATCGACGAGGAGCGGCTGAATCCCGACGACAACCTGGAAGAATTCGCTCCCATCGCCGACGACGAGGTGGAATATTTTCGCCAGGAAGTGGAGCGTGCCTTCGCCACCGGACGCGCCGTGATGGCCAACTTCGGCGGCACGGCGTTCGGCGATATAGCCCTGGTCCCCGGCCCGTTCCTGAAACATCCCAAGGGAATCCGCGATGTGTCCGAGTGGTACATGGCCACCAGCAGCCGCCGGGATTACATCCACCAGATCTTCGACCGGCAATGCGACATCGCCATCGGCAACCTGGCGCGCATTCACGCCGCGGTGGGCGACACGGTGGATGCAGTCTTCATCTGCGGCACCGATTTCGGCTCGCAAACTTCGGCCTTCTGCTCCGCCAAGAGCTTCCGCGAGCTTTATTTCCCGTACTACCGCCGCCTGCTCGACTGGATCCACAAGAACACGCGGTGGCAGTCCTTCAAGCACTCCTGCGGCTCGGTAGTGCGCTTCCTTCCCTCGTTCATTGAGGCGGGGTTCGACATTTTGAACCCGGTGCAATGCTCGGCGGTGGGCATGGATGCGGCGGAATTGAAGGCGCACTTCGGCGATCGCCTCACCTTCTGGGGCGGCGGAGTGGATACCCAGCGCACGTTGCCGTTCGGATCGCCGGAAGAGGTGCGCCAGCAGGTGTTGGAGCGCTGTGAGGTTTTCGCCGCGGGCGGAGGATTCGTGTTCAACTCCATCCACAACTTGCAGGCGCGAACGCCGGTCGCCAACATCGTTGCCATGTTCGATGCGGTAAGGGAATTTAACGGAGCGGCGCATCATGTCTGACGTCACAACGCGGCGGCGCTTTTTCGCGGCGAGCGCTGCCGTCCCGCTTCTGGCAGGCTCTGCCGCGGAGGCAGCGCCCGCGCCAGACGCGCGGAATCCCGCCGACGAGAACATTTCCCTGGACGGCCTGTGGCAGTTCCGGCTAGATACCGATACCCCGCCCGCGGGATGGAGGGAAGTCCGCGTCCCTCACACGTGGCAGGTAGAACCGGAAAGCGTCGCCTATCGCGGTCCGGCATGGTATCGCCGCAACTTTGACGCGCCGGAGGCGTGGCGCGATCGCGCCGTCCGCCTGGAATTCGAGGCGGTGTTTCACTCGGCGACCGTTTGGGTGAATCGCAAGGAAGCCGGGCAGCATATCGGCAAAGGATACACTGCGTTCACAGTCGACGTCGGCCACCTGCTGCGCTACGACGCGCCGAACGAGTTGCTGGTGAGAGTGGACAACGCCTTCAACGAGTCCATGCTCCCGCGCGGGCGCTCCAGCGACTGGGCGCACGATGGCGGCATATACCGGCCGGTGCGGCTGCTGGTGACGCCGCAGGTATTCATCGAAAGCGTGGCTGTCGATGCGGGGCCGGACCTCGCAGCGGGAACCGCTTCCATCGGCGTCTCGGTGGAGGTGCGCAACACGTCGCAGCAAGCCTGGCACGGCAATGTCGCATACCGCATCTCCGATGAAGCCACCGCCAATCGAGTGCTCGACGCTTCGGTGGCCGCCGGAGAGACCATTACGTTTGCACTGCATCCCGCGACCATCCACCAGCCGCGCCTGTGGCACTTCGATCGTCCCAACCTGTACCGCATGACGACCGAACTGTCGAGCGGCCACTCGCTAGACACCACCTTCGGCATCCGGAAAATCGAAATCCGCGGCACCGCGTTCTACCTCAACGGCGAGAAGGTCCGCCTGATGGGCGTCGAGCGCATGGCCGGCAGCAATCCCGAGTACGGCATGGCCGAACCCCTCGACTGGATGGAGCACGACCACGCCGACATGAAGGAATTGAACTGCGTCTACACGCGCGTGCATTGGCCGCAGGACCGGGCCGTGCTCGACTGGTGCGATCGCCACGGTATGTTCATCCAAACCGAAGTCCCAACCTGGGGCTCCGACACTTTCCGCGGGATGACCGGCGAGCCCTCCGCGGACATCCTGAACAACGGACTGGAACAGCTGCGCGAAATGATCGCCCGCGACCGCAACCATCCCTGCATCTTCTCGTGGGGAGTGTGCAACGAGATCGGCGGCCAGAACCCTCCGGCTTACGCATTCGCCAAGCGCATGTATGACGAGGCGAAGAAGCTCGATCCCAAGCGCCTGGTCTCCTACGCCTCCAATTCGCTGTTCACGACTCCGGAAAAAGACGTTGCGGGCGCGATGGATTACGTCATGTTCAACGAGTACGTCGGATCGTGGCAGCGCGGGAACGCCGACGACCTTGGCAAGTTCCTCGATGAGATTCACCGCGCGTTTCCCGGCAAGCCGTTGGTCATCTCCGAATACGGGTACTGCGCCTGCACGGCGGACCGTCCCGAAGGCGACAGCGCGCGCGTCTCGGTCCTGCTCGATCACGACAAGGTCTTCCGCCAGCGGGATTTCATCGCGGGTCTGATCTTTTTCTGCTACAACGACTACCGCACTCACGTCGGCGACCGTGGTGTGGGAGCGCTACAGCAGCGAGTCCACGGAGTGGTCGACGTATATGGCGCGCGCAAGCCGTCCTACGATGTGCTGCGCGCGGAATCGAGTCCGCTCGAATCGTTCCAAGTGAGCGGCAAGGCCGGGGAACTGAAAGTTCAATTCACGGCCAGGACCGCCGCGCCGGCGTACACCCTCCGCGGCTATACCTTGCGGGCGTTAGTGTACGGTTTCGGCGACATCCCAGTGGAGCGCATCGAAACCCGCCTGCCGGAGCTCGAACCGGGCGACCAAACATCGGTAACGGTCACGTTCACCGAGCCCCACCCCGAACAGGTCAAGCTTGACCTGCTCCGTCCGACGGGCACATCTGCCCATACCGCGATCTGGAAGCCATAGATGAAGTCGCAATCGCAGTACAACGCGCGCTACGTTTGGCTATTGGCGATGGTGGCCGCGCTCGGTGGCCTGCTATTCGGCTACGACTTCGTAGTCATCGGCGGCGCCAAGCCGTTCTATGAGAAATTCTTTCAACTCACTTCCGCGCGCGAGATTGGCTGGGCCAATAGTTGCGCGTTGCTCGGCTGTCTGCTGGGCTCGCTGGTCGCCGGAGCCGCTGCCGACCGCTTTGGCCGCAAGATCCTGCTGATTGCCTCGGCAGCGATCTTCGCGATCTCTTCCGTGCTCACCGGATGGGCTCCCACCTTCACCCTGTTCGTCGTCTGGCGGATCGCCGGCGGAGTCGCCATCGGCATCGCATCCAATGTGTCGCCGGTGTACATTGCGGAGGTCAGCCCTGCGCCGTCGCGTGGACGCCTCGTGTCCATGAACCAGTTGACCATCGTGGTGGGAATCCTGGCGGCGCAAATCGTCAACTGGCTGATCGCCGATAGCGTCCCCGCGGACGCCACCGCCGAAACCATCCGCCAATCGTGGAACGGGCAATTCGGCTGGCGTTGGATGTTCACCGCGGTCACGGCTCCGTCGCTCATCTTTTTCGTGGGCGCGCTGTTTGTTCCCGAAAGCCCTCGCTGGCTGGCGGTCAACGGCCGGAAGGATCGCGCCCGCCGCACTCTGGCGCGGATTGGCGGCGAGGAATATGCGGACAGCGCGCTCGCCGATGTGCTCTCCACGGTGGAATCGCACGCGAAAGGGGGCAGATGGGCGCAACTGCTGGGCTCGGGCATGCTAAAGGTGCTCGCGATCGGCGTCTTTCTGGCCATCCTCCAGCAGTGGAGCGGGATCAACGTGATCTTCAACTACGCCGAGGAGATTTACCGCAACGCTGGATACAGTGTGAACGATATCCTGTTCAACATCGTCGTCACCGGCTCCATCAATCTGGTTTTCACGCTCGCGGCCTTGACTTTCGTGGACCGCCTGGGCCGGCGATCGCTAATGCTGGCGGGCTGCGGCGGCGTGGCGTTCTTCCACTTCCTTCTCGGGCTCTCCTACCATTTCGGGCTGAAGGGACTGCCGGTTCTGTTTTGCACCCTCGCCACCATTGCCTGCTTCGCCATGACGCTGGGACCGGTGACGTGGGTGCTCATCTCCGAGATTTTCCCGAATCGCATTCGCGGGGCCGCGGTATCGGTATCGGTTTCCGCCCTGTGGATCGCCTGCTTCGCGCTTACGTTTACCTTCCCGTCCCTGAACGCCGCGCTAGGGGCCGCGGGGACCTTCTGGCTGTATTCGGCGGTCTGCGTCATCGGATTCCTCTTCGTATGGCGACGCGTGCCGGAGACAAAAGGCAAGACGCTCGAACAGATCGAGCGCGGGTCTTACGTATCGACGTGAAGCATCGCGAAGGACGGACCGGTTTTGGCCATCTGGAACTGCAGCATACTGAAATCGAACTCGTCGCTGGCGAAGCGAAAGACTCGGCAAACGGGAAAAGCGGGAGCCGATCAGCAAGATGAATCAGGTCTTATTATGTCAAAACTTTGGGGTCGAATGTTGCATGGAGATTCCGGGATGAAGGCGAACAGGATTCCAGAGGCTTATTTGCCCGACTCTGTTGACCGCCTCTCTTGCCGGACGATATCCAACCTGCATTCCTTGCCATCGGCCTCCAAAACGTAGAGGCTACGCTTGTCCTGAGCCTATTCGATCTCACCCCCGCCTACCAGCCCTCTTTCTTCTTTTGCAGCGACCAGAGATAGTCGGCGATCCGGTGGATATCTTCATCGGTCAGGACGGTCTTCCAGGAAGGCATGTACAGCGGCGCGGCCGGACCTTTGGCGTTCTCCACCGGCGGTACTTTGCCGTTCTGGATAATCTTGATCACTTCTTCTTCGGTGTAATCGTCGGAAGCGTGGAGAAGCGAAGGCACTTCCCCGCCCTGGCTATTGGGATTGGGCACTCCGCCCTGGAGCTCCAGCCCGTGACAGCCGACGCATCCGAATCGTGCGAAACTCTGCTTGCCGGCTTCAATCGCGGCGTCTCGCGGCGTCAACGCTTTGGTTCGCTGGGAAAGAATGGCCTGGGCATCTTCCGCCGTCGCCGAGGCCATGAAAATGAGGATGGCCTTCCTGGAATTGGTGTCGAGATCGTAAGCCGGCATGATACTCCCCGGATAAATCGTCTGGGGATTCACCAGCTGCTCGTCCAGCCAGCCGGAAGAGTGCTGTTTGGCGAGCCCCAACAGGTCGGGCCCGCCTTTTGCTCCCACGCCCCCGATGCTGTGACAGGCGATGCAATTCTTTTCGACGAATAACTGCCGTCCATAGCCTGCGCTGGGGATCAGGCGCACGCTGGAATAATAGCTTCCCATCTGCTGGCTGGTGAGCGACAGCATGTAGAACGTCAACGCCCGCGCCTGCGCTTTCGTGAAGTGAAAATTGGGCATGGGCGAGTTGCGGGAAACCGTATTGGGATCGAGGAAATGCTTCTCCAGCCATTCCGGGAAGCGGCGGATCGCGCCTTCTTCGGTGAGGTCCGGACCGATGGTTCCTCCGACCCCGTTCAGCTTATGACAGCCGCGGCATCCCTGCGTTTCGAACAGGCGGCGGCCTTCCGTCAGTTCGGGCACGCCGGGGACCTCACCCTCTTTGTGGCAAAGTCCGCAGGAGGCGCGAATGTAATCCTTAGGCAGCAGCGGCTCCTGCCAGAACGGCACCATTCCGTGCGCATTCTGCTTGTCGGTGGCCAGACCTTGTCCTCCGTGACACACGGTGCAGCCGAACTTGGCGGGCACGTGCGGGCCAAGGTTGGCGTGGAAGGTGAAAGGCTGCGCCGCGTTCTTCATGGTGGGGTCTTCCGTGCCCAGGTGACAGGTGGTGCAGCGATCGACACGCTGCAATCCGGGCAGCAAGTCCTGCTTGATGACCAGGTCGGCGTTCAGCACATCGCTCTTTGCGGCGGCGTTGGGCTCTCCGGCGGCTTCCAGCCGATGGAACTCCTGTTGGTAAGTCTTCCAGGTGGGGCTGGCGGCCTGCCAGACCGCGCCCAGCATCAGCGCCAACACGATCAGACTGAGCGCGAAGAAAAACTGCGGTAGTTTCCGGTCCATCTTATTCGGCCCCCACAATGTGAACCCATGGCGGCACCAGCGCCCACCCCGGACCGCGGAACATGGTCCCGATCACGATCAGGACGATGTTGACCACCACGAAAAGCGTGAAGGCGCGAATCGCCCATTTTCGATCGGCTGGCCGCCGGCTGGGATTGGGGTCGATGTACGGGATGGCGAGCAGCACCAGCACGATCAGCCCGGGCACCACAACTCCGCCCAGGAACGCCGAGTGACTCACCAGTTCCTGCAGACCCAGAAAATACCAGGGAGCCTTGGCGGGGTTCGGTGTCTTCGCCGGGTTGGCCATTTCCTCCAGCGGCGCCTTCCAGAAAAGCGAGACCGCCATCACGCTCGCGACCGTCACCAGTAAGGCGATGCCCTCGCGGAAGAATGCATACGGATACGAGAAGACGGTGTCTTCTTCCTCTTCCACCCCGACGGTCTCGAAGATGGGCTTGCCGGTCACCACCTCCATCAGGCCGTACGTTTTATCTTTAGACGCGGGGGCCGCGGCCATGACCGCGACCGGTTCGGGCGCTCCGATAGTGACTAATTGCGCCGATTTCTCCTCCTTCAACTTCCATACCGGGCGCGAAAGACCTCCATCCTTGCGGACTCTCCAGAAGTGCACCATGGTCAGCAGAGTGACCACGACCGGCAATACCGCCACGTGCAGCACGTAGAACCGCAGCAGAGCCGCCTCGCCGACCGTGTGGCCTCCCAGCAGCAACTCGCGAATGCGCCCGCCCACCAGCGGAGCGTAACTGCCGATATTGGTTCCGACCGTGATCGCCCAAAAAGCGAGCTGATCCCAGGGCAGCAGATAGCCGGTGAAGGATAGTCCCAAGGTGAGCAGGAACAGCACCACTCCGATCACCCAGTTGAACTGCCGCGGCCGCTTGTAGGAGCCGGTATAAAAGACCCGGCACATATGCAGGAAGACGCAAATCACCATGCCATGCGCCGACCAGCGGTGCATGTTGCGCAGAAAGTTGCCCAGGTAGACCACGAACTGCAGGTCCTTCATGTCCTGGTAGGCCTGCGGCGGATGGGGCCGATAGTAGAACATCAGCGCTACGCCGGTGGTCACCAGAATGATGAAGAGAAAGAAGGTGATGAACCCCAGGTAGAACGTGTGCTTCACCTTGAGGTTCTCTTTCTTCACTTTGGCGGGGTGAATGTGCAGCCACACGTTGAGGAAGACCAGTTCGGACTTCCCCTTGTCGGTGGACAACGGGTCGCGCCGGAAGACGGACTGCCAGGCATCTCGTATGGGATTCATCGTTACACCATGAGGCGATAACTTGCGGGGACTATGTGGTCCTTATCCACCCTGAGTTGGCCATCGCGAGCCAGCGTCACTTCGAACCATTCGAGGGGCCTTGGCGCCGGACCGTGTACCACTTTGCCGTCGGCGCTGAACACGCTGCCGTGGCAGGGACAATGAAACTCTTCGTCGCTCTGGAAATACGCCACCGTACAGCCGAGGTGAGTGCAGACGCCGCTGGCCACCGCAATCCCCTTCTCACGGTCGCGGAACACGAAGATTTTTTCGTCCGATAGGAACGTCGGCGGGCCATAGGAAAAATCCGCCGGACTGCCGATCTTAAAGTCTTGCGGCGGTTCGTAGAACACGCTGGGCGTCAGAAATCGCAGCACCGCCGCCAGGCTCACACCGATTCCCGAACAAAGAGCCACCAACCCGGCCGAGCCCCAACTCACAATGGATCGTCGCTTCATGCGTTTCTCCCCCTCATTCGAATACCTCCCGCTCCTGCTGCTCCAGAGCCTCCATCGTGATGGCATCGACGGGACACCGCTGGGCGCAGAGCGCGCACCGGATGCACTTCTCTTCGTTCTTGATGATGGCGCCGGCCTGCCCCGCGGGAAGGTCGGCGGCGGACACGCCATACCGGCTGCGAATCAATGCGTCGTACCGCTCGTCGCCCTGCACTTGCGCCAGGTCCACCAGGCGCAGGCAATTTTCCGGACAGACATCCACACACCCGGCGCACAGGATGCACTTCGAGCCGTCGAAGATGGTGTTGACCTGGCACTTCAGGCAGCGCAGGCCCTCCGCGCGTCCCTGTTGTTCGTCGAATCCCAATTCCACTTCGGCGATCCCGATGCGGCGATTGGCGGGCAACACCGGCATAGTCTGCCGCGGAATTCCCAGGAAGCCGCGCGGCATTTCCCAGTTGTTGAAAATGCGAAAGCGGCTCAGCACCGTCTTCGTGCTCTTTCCCTGAAAAAAGGTGTGGATGGAACGGGCGGCACGATGTCCGTTGGCGACAGCCTCCACCAGCACGCGCGGACCGAACGCCACGTCGCCGCCGGCGAAAACCCCCAGGGCTGTGGTCATGAGATTTTCGTCGACCTTGAGAATTCCGCGCGGCGTGATCTGCACATCCTTGTCGCCGCCCAGGAAGGAGAGATCGGCCTGCTGTCCGATGGCCAGCACCACGGTGTCGCAGGGAATGACTTTTTCTTCGTCGCTGAACGCTGGGTTGAAGCGCCCCTTCTCGTCGAACACCGAGACGCAGGCGCGCATCTTGAGTCCGGTGACGGCGCCGTTCCCGCCGACAATCTCCTTCGGCCCCCACCCGTTCTCCACGGCGATGCCTTCGTGTTCGGCTTCCTGTACTTCGCTCTGCCATGCGGGCATCTGCTGGCGCGATTCCAGGCTGACCAGGCATACCTGCTCGGCGCCTGACCTCATCGCCATGCGGGCAGCGTCCAAGGCCGGCTGCAGGCTATCCGAGCCGGATTCCACAGCGCCGGAATCCCAACTCTCATGCACTAAGCGCACCGCGGCGCGAGCCACGTCGATAGCCACGTTGCCGCCGCCCACTACCGCCACCCGCTTGCCCAACTTGATTTCGTAGCCGAGATTGGCATTGATCAGAAAATCGATGCCGTTGTAGACCCCCGCCAGATGCGCGCCCGGAATGTTCAACTCGCGGCCTTTATTGAGTCCCGTGGCCAGCAAGACGGCGTCGAACTTGGAACGTAGTTCGCCGAATGAAATATCGCGCCCCAGGGTCACCCGCGTGTGCAGCGTCACCCCCATCGACAGGATGTTGTCGACTTCCATCTTGATGATTTCCCGCGGCAGCCGGAAGTGGGGAATGCCCAGGTAGAGCATTCCGCCCGGGACCGGCGCCGACTCGTAGACATCCACCGCGTACCCCAACAGTGCCAGATCGTGAGCGCAGGTCAGACCGCACACCCCCGCCCCCACAATCGCGACACTCTTTCCGCGTTTTGCCGCGTGCGGCAGGTTCTTGCGTGCCGGGTCGTGCCCGGCGCCCAGGTTGTGCCGCTCGGTGGCGTACCGTTTGAGCGCGCAGATGGCGATGGGCTCATCGATCTTGCCGCGCCGGCAGGCATCTTCGCATGGATGCGCGCAGATCCGCCCCAACACGTACGCGAACGGATTGGGAGCGCGGGCCAGAAGGTACGCCTCTTCATCGCGCGAGATCCCGATGGATTGCACGTACCGCCCGCACTCCGTGTGGATGGGGCACGCGGTACGGCACGGAATGTTGCGGTTGAAGTAATCCTGGTCCGGAACCGTTACGCGATAGGGCATGAGAAATTCCCTCTTACGATTTCTTCAGCTTGTCGATTTCCTCGTCGCTCAGCGCCGGGAAGAAAGCTTTCGGGTTCTTGTCTTTTCGCTCCGTCTGGTCGTAAACCAGGAAATCGAAGATCATTTTGCCCTGCGCGTCGCTGATGCCCGAATTCGGCTTGTGCATCATGCGCTTCACATAGCGCTCCCATTCATCGCGCTTCATCATGGTGTTCATGGGCCGCGCGATGGTATGGCATTTGGAGCACTTAGTGGTGAATACCTTGTAGGCCGACTGCTGCGGCGCCGGATACGCGCCGATGTCAATCTTGTCCGGGCCTTTATCCTGTGGCAGCACCACGTTGCTCGTCTGCGCCACCAGTACCAGGGGCGCCAGCATCATCATTCTCTGCATTAGTCGTTTCATTTGAGTCACTCCTTACCACATCAACCGCACGTCAAGCATGAACAGTTTGTTTAGAGTTACCGAGCCCGCAACCGGATCCTGGTCGCGCTCGTGGCTATAACTGGCACGCAACACCACGTTGCCGAGCGTTGTCAGCGCTTTCTCACTGCCGATGCTCCAGGCCTGGGTATGGACCGGCGGCCCGGGAGCGATGCCCTGGTTTAAGCGGTCGAACCTGGCCATGACCGCAAAGCCGTTCTGGATGTAGTAATCCGCCTCAACGCGATAGCCATTCGAAATGAAGTGCTGCAGCGGGGCGCCCTGTTCGACCTGCCAGTCGTCGTCGTCTCGCAGATATCCGCCCAGCACGTCGAGTTTGTCGAAGAACAGATAGTTCCCGAAGACGCCGTACCGACGGATATTGGGCCGGTACGTGAACTGGTCGGGGTCACCCGTGTTCTGTATCTGATCTTTGGTCCCGTGGTAAGCCATGACAGTGACCCCGCCGTCCGGGCCGAACCAGTAATCGGCATCGACCCAGTAATCCTTGGAATTCTTCGTGGAATCGAAGAGGATTTCGCTGCCGTCGGCATTCAGCCCGTTGGTGACCTTGGCCGAAATCGCGAACACCTGCTTGAAGTAGTTGGAAGCCCACGTGTATCCCACGTCGACCCCCACGGGATGCTGATCCAGCGAGAAGTTGATCGGGCTGACGTTCTCGAACAGGGGGGCGGGGTCGGGGAACAGATTGTAGAACATGGCCGCCCGCGTGCCCTCTCCTTCCTGCATGTGCATTTCTCCCGCCTTGATGAAAAAGCTGCTGTTGGCGCGCCCCCCGGTGTAGGTCATGAATGCCTGTTCCAGGTCGGTGCTGCCGCCCTGATACAGCTCGAAGTGCGTGAAGTACGAAAAGCCGGTCTCCGGCACCGCCCCTCCCGAGAACAACGCGGCTTCATCCAGATTGAAGCTGGAACTCGAGGTGGGACTGATGCCGTCACCCGACGTCTTGGTCTGCGTGAAGCTGCCCTGGGTGATCACTGCCAGCGTGTTAATCAGGTTGAACTTGATGTTGTTGTCCAACTCTGCAATCTTGGGGGCTGCCTTGGTTCCGTCCATTTCATCGGGCGGCAAACGGTATCCCAGCCGCTTGAACATGTAACCATTCTTATTCAGGGCCGGCGGGATGGTGTGGCAGGCGTAACACTTCACGCCGAACTTGCGGGCGAACGCGGGAATCGCCTGTGCCGGTTGGGGCATCAAGGCAGCACAACTGAGGGCCGCCAGAGCCGGCATGACAGCCGGGAGCCTGAACTTTCGTCGCGATGGAACCATGGCCGAGAGAAAGGCATGTCGATAGCCAAGCAAGAGCTCCTTTTATCTTAATAGTTTAGAATCGCTGAAATAGAGACATGGGGAACCGATTCCCCGAATCGACATGGGAGTTGTGGAATCTATTCCCCAGTCTGCGGATCCCGGTCGCGCTTGAGGAGGGCATAGAACGTCTTGCGATCCACTCCAGCCTCGCGCGCCGCGGCGCTAATGTTGCCCTCGCAACGGGCCAGCACCGCTTGGGCATAGGAGAGTTCGAAGCTGGCCAGGTACTGTTCCCGCGCCTCTTTCCAAGGGAGGCTGCAGAGTTGGTTGGCTGTGCCGTTTGCGGGCATGTCTTCTGCCAGGTCGCAGGGCTCCAGAACGCCGCCGGGGTGAAGCGCGGTCAGCCGCTCCATGACATTCTTGAGCTGCCGGACATTGCCCGGCCAAGGCTGCCGCAGAAGCGCCTCATAGAAGCGCGGCGACCCGGAAAGGCTCTTTCCGTATCGCCGGGAAAACCGCTCCAGAAAGAAACTGGCGAGGTGAGGGATATCTTCGGGCCTCTCGCGCAGCGGGGGCAGCTTCACCGTGACCACTCCCAGCCGATAGTACAGCTCCTCGCGAAATGTGCCCGCCTTGATTTTCGCTGCCAGGTCCTGATTGGTGGCGCACAAAATCCGGCAATCCACGTGCACCGGCTCGATGCCTCCCAAACGCCGCAGTTGACGCTCCTCCACGAAGCGGAACAGGCGCGTCTGCAGTTCGACGCTGAGATCGCCGATCTCGTCCAGGAACAGCGTGCCGCCGTTGGCCGATTCGATCACGCCCTTCTTCATGCGGTCCGCTCCGGTGAACGCCCCGCGCTCATAGCCGAACAGTTCGCTTTCGATCAGCGACCCCGGTAAGGCGCTGCATTCCACCGGCACGAAAGGACGGTTCTTGCGCCGGCTCTGGCTCTGAATAAAACGCGCCATGACCTCTTTGCCGGTGCCGCTTTCACCCAGGATCATGACGGTTGCATCGGTGGCCGCAGCCCGCCTGGCCTTTTCGGTCAGATCCATCATCACGGCGCTCCGGCTCTGCGGTTGGTCGCTTTCTCCGAGTTCGGCCAGCCTTCCCTTCAGCCGGTCGACTTCGTGTTCCAACTCGGCGTGCGACAGCGCCCGCTTCACCACCAGCAGGAGGTCCTCCCGCTTGAACGGTTTCTGCAGGTAATCGAACGCGCCGTTGCGCATGGCTACCACCGCGCCTTCCACCGATCCGAACGCGGTGAAGAAGACAATCGGCAGAGTGGGGTGCGCTTCGTGCAGCCGGGCGAAGACCTCTTCGCCGGACATTCCGGGCATGCGCATATCGAGTAAGACCAAGTCTGGGGGTTGCGCCAGGGCATCCGCGAGCCCTTGCACCGGGTCCGCGTAAGCCGTCACGGTGGTGTCGGGAAACTTCAGCATGCGCTGGATGTTCTCGCCCATCGCCGTCTCGTCGTCGATTACAAAGATCCGATTCACTGGGGATCGCCTTTGACAAACCAATGATATGGTTGTCCCCGCGTAAAACGCGCAGGGGGTAGCTCGACGACGAAGCTGGCGCCGCCGCCGGTTCTCTCTTCATACCATATGCGGCCGTCGTACATATCAAGCAGGCTGGCGCCCAGGAAAAGCCCGAGCCCCAACCGCTCCCGCCCTGGGCTCTGGGAAACGAATGGCTCGAAGAGTTGTTGCCGGATCGCTTCGGGAACGCCGGGGCCGTTGTCTTCGATTCGCAGCACCACCTTCGCGCCTGCGGTTCGATACGGCTCCACGCGGACCCAGACCGTTGCGGAATCCCGCCCTTTCAGTGCGTCCAGGGCATTGCTCAGCAATCCGCGGACAACCTCGCTCACCACATGCCCGGGCAGGTTGACGTGGGGAGCTTCCGCAATCTCGCGCACCATTCGAACACCCCGCTCATCGGCGGCGGGCAGGAAGGCCGCCAGCGCCTCGTCTAACGCCTTGGCCGGACTCGCCGGCTCGAAGACCTCGCCGCCGCGCTCGCGCCGCAGTGCCTGCAACAAGGTGCGCGCGATGTTTCCCATGTAGCGCGTCTCTTTCAACATCTGCTGGAGATCGCTCACCAGGGCGGCGTCTCCCTTGCGCTCCTCCAGAAGCACCTCGATGCGGCTGGTCACAATCGCCAGCGGATTGTTGAATTCGTGCATGAAGCCGGCGGTGAATTGACCCAAGAGCGTGAGTTGATGGGACAGCCGCGCCTGCTGGTCGGCCGCCGACAGCTCTTCTCGCAATCTCACCGTCCGAAAGCGGACGTTCTGCAACTGCAGCTTTAATTCTTCGGCTTCTTCGCGCGCGTTCGTCGCGTCGGCGAGTGCGCGGCGATGCCGGCGGCGATAGAAGAGGTGGCCGGGAACAGGCGCCAGAACCGCCGCAACTGCCAGAATCGCGCTGGTCGACAGGGGCGACGGTGGAAGAGCCGATCGCAGGATCCAGACAATCGGCAGAACCCAGACCCCGGTGATCCATACCAGATGGCGCTGCCAGCCATCGGGGCGGCCGGGCGGGTTGTTACCACGCTCCTCTTCGGTCATGTGAGCCAGATTGCTGCGATCCTGGCGCATTCTAACACTTCGCCATCGGACCTACCGGCTCGCCACGAAAATCGCGCTTCCGGATGGCGATTGCACGCCGCCCACGGAGCTACTATTGCCGTTTCACTCCGACACTCCTATTGGCCGGCTGCGAGGCTCAGAGTTTCCACGCCTCTCCCCAATTAGCGGAGAATATAGCGAGGCGCAGTCTCGCGGACCTTCACTTGCACTGCGAGTCACCGATATGACCCTCCGAAAGCTCTGGCTCCCCGCGGCTGCTGTTCTGGTGGCGGCAACTCTGTGGGTGGGGATCGTGTTCTGGAAGGCCGCCCGCGCGGCGCGCAGTGCCGCGGCGGAGGTCGCCGCCGCGCGGATCGCGAACTTCACTACCCGCCCGCTCGATCGCGCCCTTCCCGCCGTCGAACCGATCGGCGCGCCCGCCGCCTTCACGGATGTCGCGCGCTTCGCGAACGGCACCTTCGTATCAAGCGCCTCAGCGCTGGTGGAATACGACGATGGCGGGACGGTCCGCAATCGCTGGCGAGCCGGGCTGGAACTGCCTCCAGCGGTACTCGGGCGCCTTGCGGTGGCGACTGTCGCGGGCGCCCACGGTCCCGAATTGTGGCTGGCGACCGATGGCGCGGGACTGCTCGCGTTCGATGGCCGCGGCTTCCGCCAGATCCTGCCCGCCGATCCGGTAGCACGAAAGATCACCGCGCTGCTGCCTCTCGATACCGGCCGCCTGCTGCTGGGCACCGCCGGCCACGGAGTTTTCTACTTCGACGGTCAAACGCTGGCGCCCTTCGACGCGGTCTTGGCCGGGGTCCGCGTCACTGCTCTTGCCGGAGACAGCGCCAACGTCTGGATCGGGACAGCGGATCGCGGCTTGTACCACTGGCAAGCCGGCACGCTGGCGCACTTCGGCGAGGCGGAAGGCCTGCCAGATGCAAACGTCACGTCACTTCTCGCGGCCGGCGCGTCGACCTTCGCCGGCGGACCGATGGGCATCGCCGAATTCCGCGAGGGGCGCCTGTATCGCACTCTCGCGCGCGGATTCTTCACCTCCGCCCTCGCGATCGATGGCGACACGCTGCTGGCCGGGAGTCTCGAAGAAGGTGTCGCGGCGATTCCGCTCGCACCGCGCGTGCCGCGCCTGGCCCACTCTTCGACAGGCCGGCTGACAGGCGCCATCCAGCGGCTGGTCAGCGTCCCCGGCGCCATCCTCGCCGTGACCTCGGAAGGCCTGTACGCCACGCCAGCCGGCGAAACGGCCTGGAAGCAAGTGACCGGCGCGGAACCCGCCAAGCTGGCCGACCGGAACATCTCCGCGCTGGCGTTCGATTCCGCCGGACGCCTCTGGGTGGGATATTTCGATCGCGGCCTGGACGTTCTCGACGGCGATCGCGCCACCCACTTCGAGAACGACGCGCTCTACTGCATCAACCGCATTGTCGAGAACCCCGCCCAGCATTCCACCGCCGTCGCCACGGCCAACGGTCTGGTGATGTTCGACAATCGCCCCGCCGAGCGGCAGGTGATGCGCCGCGCCCAGGGCCTGATCGCCGACGACGTCACCGACATCGCACTCCGCGGCAGCGGAATGGCGCTCGCCACACCCGCCGGCATCACGCTGGTTGACGACAGCGGGACACATAGCGTGTCCGACTTTCACGGCCTGGTGAATCAACATGTGTACGCGCTGGCACAGGACGACAATCGCCTGCTGGCCGGCACTCTCGGCGGCCTTTCGGTGCTGGAAGGCGGCGTGGTGCGCGCCAGCTATACCACTTTCAATTCGCGCTTGCGGCACAACTGGATTACCGCCATCCGGCGGGTCGGCGACGATTGGTTCGTGGGGACGTACGGCGCGGGCGTGGTCCGCTTTTCGCGCAATGGCGACTGGGATGCATTCCCGGATATGCGAGGTTCCATCGTGATCAACCCCAACGCCATGCTGGTGACGCCGACGCGAGTGTACGCCGGCACCATGGACAACGGGCTCGCCATCTTCGACCGCCTCACGGCCCGCTGGCACTTCTCGACCGATGGTCTGCCGTCGCTCAATGTGACGGCGTTGGCCGCCGGCAGCGGATCGATTTATGTCGGCACCGACAACGGCCTGGTGCGGGCAGTGGAGCAGAATCTGCGATGAAACGCTGGTGGGTAGTCCTGGCAGTGGCGGGTTGCGCCGCCCGCGCGCTGATGGCGGACGCGGGCGTGCTGGTTCCTACCGGGCATCAGCAGCCCAATGCGGCGATTTTCTCGCTCGATGAAATGACCATCGAGATCCGCGTGGATAACGGCGACGCGCGCGTGAATATCCGCCAGATTTTCGGCAGCCACAGCGCGCAGATCACCGAAGGCGTCTATTCCTACGCCCTGCCGACGGGCGGCGTGGTCTCCGATTTCGCCGTTTGGGATGAACTCACGCGCATTCCCGGAGTGATTCTCGAACGCCGCCGCGCTGAGGAAATCTACGAGAATCTGAAGCAGCAGGCAATCGACCCGGGTCTGCTGGAACAAGGTGAGCGCGGCGCCGATGAAGCCCAGCGCAGCAGCCTCTTCACGGCGAAGATCGTGCCGATTCCGCCGTTCGGCACCAAACGCATCGAGATGGAGTATCACCAGCGCATTCCCGTGGAGAATCTGCGGTCGGCGCTCGCCATCGCTCTGCGGCCCGATGTCTACCAGGCGGTGACGGCGGGCATTCTGCGAATCTCGCTCGATCTCGACAGCGCGGCGGCCCTGCGCGATTTCCGCGTCGGCAGCAAAGCTTACGCGCTGACCATCGGCGAGCGCGGCGCGCATCGCGTGCGAGCTTCCTTTGAGGGACGCAGTGTGCCGCTTTCCGAGGATCTCTCGATCGAATGGGATCTGGACCCGGCGGCTGCGGGCGCGCTCTCCGTGCTCACCTATCGCGACCCTTCGCGCAGTTCTACGGGCTACTTCGAGGCGTCGACGCTGCTCGCCAATCGGCAGTCGGACGAGGCGCCCCGGCTGGTGATGGCGCTGTTCGACACTTCGTTATCGATGCAATGGGAAAAGCTGGAACGCGGCTATCGCGCGCTCGAAGGATTGCTGCACGCGCTGCGGCCGGCCGACCGTTTCGATCTGCTGCTGTTCAATTCGGACGTGGTGGCATTCGCTCCCGCACCGGTCGCGGCCAGCACCGACCAGGTGGAGAAGGCGCTGGCCTTCGTGAAGCAGAGCAATCTGCGTGGCGGCACCGATCTCGAAGGCGCCCTCACGAAAGGGCTCGATCTCGCGGCACATGGCGATGCCGCTCCCTACCTGGTTTTGATCGGCGACGGCGGCGCTACCGTCGGCACCATTCAGAATGCGCGCCTGGCGGCCAAGTATTCGGGCGCCTGGAAGCGGTTGGCCGCCCAGAGGCGTCCGCGAACCTACGTTTTCGGGGTGGGTGACGACGCCAACCTGCCGCTCCTCAATCTGCTCGCCGCCAATGACGGCCTGGTCGAATGGGTTCGTTCCACCGAACCGATCGACTTCAAACTGGCCGCATTTCTGAGCAAACTCGGCAAACGGCCGGTGGACAACCTCAGCCTCGCGACCGCGCCGAAGGAGGACTTTCGCCTTATTTACCCTCTCGACGACCGATTCTTTCCAGGGTCGATGGGCTCTTGGGTTGGCGAGTATGTGAAGCCGGGTGCGGCCACCTTTACCGCTGGAGCGGCCACCGCGCAAGTGACGCTTCCCGCGCAGAGCCTCGATCATCCGCAGTTGCCGCGCACCTGGGCGAAGGCGCGCGTGGACGCTCTGCTCGCCAAAATCGACCGCGAAGGCGAAGACCGCGCCAGCATCGACGAGATCATTCGCCTTTCGCGCGAATTCAAGTTCGTGACGCCCTACACCTCGTTCCTAGCCGCTCCTCGCGCGCTTTTGAGGCCGCGCGTGATCCGGCCCGGCGATCCGCTGATCCGCGTGAAGACCGACCCGGCCATCGAGAGCGTGGTCGCCATCTTTCCCTTCGGCCTCACCAAGCCTCTGCGCTATCTCAAAGAGGAAGACGTGTGGCAGACGCGCTTCCTGGCGCCCGCGGACCTCGCCGATGGCGCCTATCCCGTCCGCCTGATTTTGCGCGATCGCAACGGTAGCGTGTATCGCGAGTCGAAAAGCTTCGTCATCGCCAGCCATCCGCCGGTAATTCGAACGCACCTCGATAAAACGCGCTACCGCGCTGGTGAAACTATCCGGCTGCGCGTGAGCGCGTCGGCCAGCGCCCGCACTATCGTCGCGCGGCTGTACGGCGCCGCCCCTGTAGATTTGCGCTGGAATCGGCAGGCTGGCGCAAATACCGGAGAGATGAGCGTGCCCAAGCTGAGCCCGGGAAAATACCAGCTCACCGTGATCGCCGAAGATGTCGCGCACAATATCGGCAGTGAGGAGGTGGCGATTGAAATCCTTCCGTAAGCTCAGGGACTGGCCGGGCTGTCGCCCGGCAGGCAAGCTGAAGCATGCCCCACGTGGGATAAGCTTTAGCTTGTCCTGGCGAGCCAAGCTCGCCCATGCGCGCGGGGCCATGAACGCGCCCTTGCGGTCGCGGCTCATAAGCGGGCTGGTGATTCTGGCTTGCGCACTTGCCCTCCGCGCCAACCTTTCCGAATGGGTGCAGAACCTCGCCGTCGACACCGGACTCCGCGGCGTCTTCTTCCGTTCGATGGCGCTCCCCTACGGCGCCATCGACGGACGGCGACCGCCGCGCGAAACTCGTCCCGCCCTCACCGAACGTATCGCCGCGTCACCCAAGGACGCATCCCTCTATCGTCTGCGAGCCGGCGAAGCCGAACTGGCGCTCGATTTCGCCGCCGCCGAGGCCGATTGGAAAACCTACGCCGCGCTCGCCAACGACGGCATTGCCCTCGCCGATTACTACCATCGCCGTCTGCAAACCGCGCAGGAACTCGCAGCCCTCGACTTCGTCGCCACACCCGCGGCCTTCGATCGGGCCATCAAATTGGCCGAAGATCAAGGGCTGCCGGAAACCGCTGTCATGGACCAGTACCGTGCCTGGATCGCCAAGTTCCCGCAAGACGCCGAACTCCACAAGCGTTACATCCGCCACCTCGTCGACCACAGCCAATTCGCCGCCGCCGATGGCGAAATCCAGGCCTACCGCAGCGCGTTTCCCGATGACGAAAGCATCTGGGTGGAAGAAGTGGGGCTCACGCTGAAACGCGGGTCGGCCGATCAGGCGATCGCCATTTTCGACAAGGCTTTCCGTCCGCTCATGCCCGCGAATTGGCTCAAGGGCTATTTCGAGCTGCTCAACGGCCAGGGCCGCCTGCGCGATTTCCTGTCGAACGCGCGCGCCGCGGCGGCCGCTCACCCCGAAAGCCTCGATCCAGTGGCCCGCCAATTTCACTACTACCAAAACGAAAAGAATGCCGCGGCCGCCCGCCGCGTTCTACTCGAATATCGCGCGCGGAAAAAGAATTGGACTGCCGATGAGCTCCATGATACCGGCCAGCTGTTCGAAGACGTCGAGGAGTGGGACGAAGCGGCGCGGCAATACTATGCGCTCTACAGTCTTCCCTCGGCGGACGACGCGGCACGCGAGCGCGGATTGTCCGCCCTCGCCCGTCTTCTGTTGAACGCGCCCGAGAAGCCCGTCCATTTCGGAGCGGGCGACCTCTCCTTATATAAAGACATCGCCACCATGGACCCGCATCCCGGATTCCTCAATGGAATCCTTTCGCTGGTGCTCAACGGAGAGTCTCCGCAGTGGCAATACGAAGGCGAAAACCAGACGTCCGTGGCGTATTTCCATCGCGCGCGCGTTTCGCAGCTGCTCGATCTCCTGGACTCCCGATTTCCCCACGCGAAAGAAGCGCCCGCGCTCCACGCCAGTCTGATCGGCGCCTACGAGCAGTATGGCGATGACGATGGCGCGATCCGCTCAGGCCGCAAATTCCTGGCGGCATACCCGCAATCGTTCGAGCATTACAGCGTGGCCCTCACCATGGCCAGCTCGTTCGCCCGCCAGCGGCGCGTGGCCGACGAACAGGCCATCTACGAGTCCTTGCTCAAAGAACTCGCGGGTAACGACTCTCTGAAGTTGCAATACGAGCAGGTGTTCGACCGCTACGTCACGCGTCTGGTGGAACTCAAGCGCACTAATGACGCGCTGGCTCTCTACCGCCACGAAATCGACCGCAATCCGCAAGACCAGGCGCTCTACGAAAAGCTCGCCGCGTTCCTCGAACAGCGAGGCCTGGGCGGCCAAGTCGAGCAGGTCTACAAAGAGGCCGCCGCCAAGTTCCCCGATTCCGGCTGGCAGCAGAAACTGGCGCGCTGGTACTTGCGCCTGCGCCGCAATCAGGATTTTGCCGAACTCACGCGCCAGGTGGTGCAGATTTTCAGCGGAACGGGGCTGGAAAAGTACTTCCGTGAGATCGTAGCGCCGGCTTCGCTGGACGCGGCCCTCACGCGCCAGGTGAATCTCTACGCGCATCAGCGTTTTCCCGACAATTTGACGTTTCTGAAGAACCTGCTGGCCGTATACTCGCGCCGCGAAACTGCCGATCCCGCGGCCCGCTTGGCGCTGCTGCGCACCTATTGGTTCTACGACCCGCAGTTGCGCGCGCAACTCTTCGAGCAAATGGCCCGCGCCGGCACGCTCGATCGCGATCTCACGGCCGCGCGGAATGCGGATGCCAAAATCAATCTCGCAGCCGGACAATTCCTGGCGGAAGGCGAAGCCTGGCGCGGCCACTACGAAGCCGCCGCCCCGCGATTCCGCGCCCTGGCCTCCGATTTCCCCGGCGACACAACGCTCGCGCTTCGCGCCTCCACCGTGGAGCGCTCTCTCGGCCGGACCGAGAGCGCCGTCACCTTCGCCCGCGACGTCTCGCAGGCCGAGCCGCGCGACCATGACGCGCTGGCGCGCATCGGCGACACACTGGCCGATCGCGAACTCTTCACCCGTGCGCGTCCCTATTGGAACCGCATCGCGCAGGTCGAACCCGGCAAGCCCGACGGCTATCTGGAAGCCGTCACCATCTTCTGGGATTACTACAAATACGATGACGCCCTGCGCCTGATCGGCGAGGCGCGGACGCGATTCCACCAGCCGGACCTTTATAGCTACGAAGCCGGCGCGATTTACGAAGGCAAGCGCGATTATGCTACCGCTATTCGGCAATACATCCTCGGGGCCAAGGACGATTCGCCCGCGGAGGCGCGCCTGCTGGCGCTCGCGGAAAAGGCGAAATATCACGGCATAGTCGACTCCGCCATCGCGACGGCGCCCTTGCGCCTGCGTGTTTCGGTGCTGGAAGCCGAAAAGCGCTCCGCCGATATCGAAGCGCTGCTGAAGCGTGCCGCCTCCACCGAGACATCGGCCGCCACGCTCGATTTCGTGGAGTCAACCGCGGCCCGATACGGATTCGCGTCCATCCAGGAAGCCGCCGCCGAGCGGCAGGTTGCCATCAGCCGCGATCCCATCGATCGCATTCGCCTGCGCCTCGCCCTGATGCGCATCGAAGAAGCACATGTCGCCATCGCCGCGGCTCGCCAGACGGTGGACGGCATCGTCCGCGATAACCCCACGAGTCTCGGCGTGATCCGCGCCGCCACCGATTTTTATTGGCGGAACAAGCTTCCGGCGGAAGCCATCGCGACCTTAACAGCCGCGGCCGCCAGAGCCAACGCCGGCTATCGCAGCGATTTCACTTACGAAGCGGCACGCAAGTCCACCGAAGTCCGCCAGTTCCCCGAGGCGCGAAAACTGCTCGCTCCGCTGCTTGCCGCCGATCCGTTCAACGCGCGGTATCTGGCGGCCATGGCCGACACCTATGCGCAAGCTGCCGACGACGCCGGCCTGCGCGATTTCTACCTTGCCGCCATCGATTCCATGAAACAGGCGCCCCTCGCGGCCGACGAGCGAACTTCCCGCATCGCTGCGCTCCGCCGGGGCCTGATTCCCGCCCTGACACGCCTGAATAACTTCTCCGGCGGCATAGACGAGTATATCGAACTCGTTAACCATTACCCGGAAGACCAGGGACTGATTCATGAAGCCGCGACTTATGCGGGACGCCATAGCCTCTCGCCGCGCCTGACCGATTACTACGCCAAAGCCGCCACCGATTCTCCCAAGGACTATCGCTGGCCGATGGTCTCCGCGCGTCTCGACACGACCTTCGAGAACTTCGATGCGGCTGTCGCCGATTACACCGCCGCCATCAAAATCCGCCCCGATCGAACCGATTTATACGCCAACCGCGGCGCGCTGGAAGAGCGCCTGATGCGCTTTGCCGAGGCCGAAAAGACGTACTCCGCGCTTTGGGAGCTCAGCTATCGCGACGCGCACTGGCTCGACAAAGTGGCGGAGTTGCAGGCCCGCGAGCAAAAGGCCGATGCCGCCGTTGCCACGCTACGTAAGGCGTACCTGGAAGGCCGTCCGGAACGCGCCGACCTGCTCCTGGCGATCGCAGCAAGGCTCGACCGTTGGGACCTGGCAAGCCAGGCAGCCGACTTCGCCCGCCGCGCCGGCGAACGCGATCTTAGCAAGGAAGATACCGACACTTATGCCCGTGTAATGACCCGCGCGCGCCAGTATAACATCGTACTCGACAAGTTACTCCAGGAGCGCCGCGGCGCCCTGATCTCCATGGCCGATACCGTCGGCCGCTATTACGCGCCGGAAGAGAAAGCGGCATTCGCCGGCGAGTTGGAAAAGCGTCTGGGCGACCATCCCGACTCTTACTGGATCGACATCGCGCGCCGCGCCGAGGCATTCGATCTGGAAGCCAAGTGGCTGCAGGCGGAAGCCGCGCAACAAGGACAAGCCTGGCAGTTGATTGAACTGCAAAACAGCCGCATGCGCTTCGACGAATTGGGGCATCAACTGGAAACGCTCGCGGCCCACGCTCCCGTGGGTGACAGCCGCACGGCGCTGCTGACGCAGGCCGCCGAAGCATACACTTCCATCGGCGATGCCGCGAGCCTTCAGCGCATCTTCGGCCAAGTGCCGGAAACCCGCCGCTATCTCGAAATCCTGGCGCGCAGCGATCCGTCGAAACTTCTCCGTTGGGCCGGACAGCGCGACGATGCGGCCGACCTCGCTGTCGCAAGCGGCAATGCCAACGTGGCCCTGGCAGCGATTACCGCCCGCGGACAACATCAGCCGCCCATCTGGACCCGAGCCTACACCGCGCTGACCAGCCTCTATTACTGGAACTCTACGCCCGATGCGACACCGGTGTTCGGACAGGCGCTGGGCGGCGGCTCCATCGGCGAACGGCTCGGGGAGCCGGTCGATCACGATCTCCAATTCGCCGGCTCGGCCTGGTTCTACTACGGCGCTCGCTATGGCGAATACCTCTCGCTGAAGGGACGGAGCCAGGCGGAAGATTACATGCCCGCGGAGTTGGAAGAAAGTCCCGGCCGTTCGACTGCCTACTCCGACCTGGCCGATTGGTACGTGGAGCGCAGCCAGCCGGCCCGCGCCTTCACGGAATACGACCACGCCCTGGAACTCGACCCCACTCGCGGCGAAGTGCATGACCGCATCGCCTTGCTCCTTTGGGATCAGGGCAAGCACAGCGAGGCTGTGGCGCAGTGGAAGCAGGCGATCGCGGAATTCAAAGCGCAGCAGGGGCGCCCTAATCTGGTGAACAGTTTTTGGCCGGAGTGCGGCGCCGCCCTGGAACATATTGGGCAGCATGGAGTCGCGGCCGACTTGCTGCCGGCCATCGACTCGCTGCTCAATGCCTATGTCGACCGGCACGCCCGTTACCGCAGCGAGAGCCTGATCGCGCCGATCGCTAAGTACCGTTTGATTGACTTCGCCAACCAGCCTTTCGAGGTCCTCGAACAGTTTACCGATAGCCCCGACTTAAGCGCTGCCGATAAGATCGCGGTGCTTCGCCGGGTGCTTTATCTGAATCAGCAGCAACCGCCCGAGCGGCGCAACGATTGGATGTTGGAGATGTGGCGGCAGCAGCTCGCGAGTCTGCTTCTCGATGCCAACGATCTCACGGGCGCCCGCGCGTTGCTCGCGTCCGTCCCGCAAACCCATCGCGCGCAATTCCTCGAGCTCGAACTCCGCATTAGCGCGAAGGCCGGCGAACTCTCCAGGCTGCTTGAAAACTATCGCCGTAATCCCACTGACGCTCCGGGATTCGACGCCCTCCGTAACGCCGCCGAGCCCTTCACGCGCCGTCACGAAGAACCTGTCGCCGATCAAATTCTGGCATTCGCCTACTCGCGCGAACTCGACAACGGAAACTTCGCTGCCAGCAACTTTCTGGGACTGGCCGAGATCCGCCTCAAGGCGAACGATATCGCCGGCGCCACGCAACTGCTGCGCCGGATGCAGTTGGTGGCCGACGAACCATTCCAGGACCTGATACCCGCCGCGGATCTACTTGAGAAGTACGGCCACAAAACCGAAGCCGCGGAGTACATCCAAGCCCGCGCCCGTGTGGTGCCTTGGGATGCCAAGGCTCGCTTGCGCCTGGGCCGCGATCAGAACGTGATCGCCGCCGATGCCAATACCCCGTACCTCACTCGGGTGGAGGCAGCCAAAAGCGGAGGCACGGGCGGAGAGGGCGAATTGGCCCTGCTTGCGCGCGGCCACATCACCGCGGCCGAAGCCAACCATCCGTTCTATTACGAAGCTCGCCTGGAAGCGGCGCAGAACGCCGCCGACCCGGCCGCGCGCGTGCCGCTGCTGCTCGACGCCATCGCCGTCCATCCGGGAACTCACCTGCTCGATCTTTTCCAGTCGGCCAATCGATCGGGGAAATTGGAGCTCGCCATCGCCGCGGCCATGCAAATCCGCGAGTCCTTGCCCCTCGCCGAGGCGCGCGAGGCCGCCAGTGCGTTCGAACGCGCCGGCGACTACTCGTCCGCTCAGAGGACACTCGAAAGTTCGCAGTCGCTGGAAGCTTCGCCGCAGATTCACGAGCAATTGAAACAGGAGATCGCAGCCATCGAACACCGCGCCGAAATCCATCGGCAAAACGAAGCCCGCCGACCGCATGTGAGCGCTTCCGTAGCGCAAGATCACGTGGTGCGGCCGAGGATCGAGAAATGAAAAAGCTCATCGTCGCCGCGCTTGCCGCGGGCGCCCTCATCACCGCCGTCTTTTACGCTGCGCCATTTCAGGGCTCGCCACAGCCGCTGGCGCGCGTGTTTCCCTCGGGAGCGCTGCTCTATCTCGAGGCGAAGGATTTCCAAGCCGAACTGCACGCCTGGAATACCTCCGACGAGCAGCGCCGATGGCTCGCCAGCGCGCAATATCAGGGCTTCCAGCGCTCCAATCTCTACCTCAAATTACAGCAAGCCTGGACCGAGTTCACTGCTGCCGCAGGTTTTTTGCCCGATTCCGCTCTGGTGGCGTCACTCGCCGGTGGACAATCCGCGCTAGGCATTTACGATATCGGCAATCTCGAGTTCCTCTACGTCACCCGAATTCCCACCGCGCGGGCGACGGAGACGGCGCTATGGCAATCGCGCGCCAAATACGAAACGCGCCACGCCGGCAACGCCGACTTCTTCGTCCACATCGACTCCGGCCGCACCGTCGCGTTTGCCGCCACTGGCGACTATCTGATCCTGGGAACGCGCGAGGAACTGGTGGCCGGAGCGCTGCGACTGCTGGCCGGCGAATCGCTCACGCCGGTGGCCCAGGAACCCTGGTTCGCGGACACTACCGCCGCCGCAACCGCCGCCGGGAACTTACGCCTCGTTACGAATCTCGAAGCTCTCCTCAAGACGCCGCAATACCGCTCGTATTGGATCCAGCGGAACGCTTCCGAAGTCCGCAACTACCGCGCCGGGATCGCCGATCTGTTCCGCACCGGCGGCGAGATTCGCGAGGATCGCATCTATCTCCGGAAGAATGTAGCGCCGGCTGTCGCCGGTGTGCCGGACGACCTGCTCCGACTCGCGCCCGACACTGCGGCGTTCGCCCACTCCTGGGCCCACCCCACCGCGGCGCAGTTGCTCGCGCTCATCGAAGCGAAACTGCTCAGGCCCAAGGTGACTTCGCGCATTTCCGAAGACTACGCTCCGACCGTCGAGACCGGCGGCGAGACAGGCGCCGAATCCGACCTTGAGACGCGCATCGACGAAGCGCCGGTCGCGGCGCAATCGAGCATCGCGCTCGACGATCTGCGCCGCGTGCTGGAAGCGGCGCCGATAGATGCGGCGCTCGAGGTGCAATCTGGCGAGCGTTTGCCCGATGGCGTCTTCGTGGAAACCCCCACCGTACTCGCCATCAAGTCCAGCGCCAACTGGGATAGTGGCGCCGTCCGCAACGCACTGAGCGCCGCCGCCGCGAGTCTATGGACTGTTTCCGCTTCCGGCACGGGATGGAGCGCTCATCAGCGCGGCGCGCGCACCTGGTACGCGCTCGATGGACTCACCCCTCTTGAAGTCGCTGTCGACGGCAACCTTCTGCTGCTCGCCGATTCCGAACCGGCACTGAGCGCAGCCATGGACCGCCTCAATCTTCGGCCCACGCCCTCCGATGCCGCGTCGGTGGCGCTTTTCCGTCATCTCGCCGGCCGAGACGATTACCGCAAAATCGTGAGCTTGCTCGACCATACCCAGCCTACCGGCAAACCGGCATTCTTCTCGGGCGATCTGTGGAGCTTGAGCGCGATATTCGCGAACGTCCGCGAAGTGGAGATCCGCAAGCGCGATGCGGGCTCGACTCTGCGCGAGACGGTCAGTTACCGCATGCGCTAACCATTGGAAGTGGCGCGGGCTTCAGTCTGCTGGGTCGAGACTTTCCAGAAACCTCGTCGTCTTCGGTTGAAGCTGAAACCGCTTGCTGACGCGCGCGGCTCGGAAACGCAATCCGCCGATACCGAGCCGCGACCGTGAGGGA
>Ga0182016_10000355_pt1 | contig 57152 bp, 50 predicted proteins | sample 712S2MmetaG_FD_120491 | JGI IMG/M metagenome (GOLD analysis project Ga0182016, IMG submission 120491) | Permafrost microbial communities from Stordalen Mire, Sweden - 712S2M metaG | ecosystem: Environmental > Terrestrial > Soil > Wetlands > Permafrost | place: Sweden: Stordalen | collected...
ACTTCGAATGCTAGGCTTCGATGTCAGCCGGGGGAACTGGGCAATTGTCCAGTGAGCGCTACTCTTATTTTTCCGGCGAACTGCCGTGAACGGAGTATGGGAACGAAATCGGAGGCAGCCTAAAATAGTTACGGAAGTATGCCTAGCAGGCTGGAGGAAAGTATGCCGGATCATAGAAATGAGTCACGCCGGAGCACGGTATCCGGCAACCAAGTATTCAATGGTAGTAAATGTGCTGGGCACATAACTCAACATGAGCGAATACGCTTGCGGCCAAACTAACGGGTGCGTGGTTTTGGTTATTGACGACCAAACGTGTTCGCCCTGCGAACAGGACTCTCAATGTTCCGGCTGGCCGAAATGGACACCATGATTCAACAAAGTGAGATATCACACAGAGTTTGTCGTTATGGCGCGGCGGTCTGCGCCGCTCTCTTCCTTCTACAGACGACAGCCGCACCGTATCCTCCGCAGAACGCCCCTACCGCTACGCAGCCAGGGCCGCAGATATCGCCCCAGCAGCTTGACGATCTGGTGGCGCCGATCGCCCTCTATCCCGATCCGCTGGTAGGCGAAGTGTTGGCCGCTTCCACTTACCCAATGGAGGTCGCCGAAGCCGAACAATGGGTACGGGACCATACACACTGGAAACCCTCGAAGCTCATGGACGAGGCGAAAAAACAACCCTGGGATCCCAGCATACAAGCGCTGGCCGCTTTCCCCGATGTGCTCGCGCACTTGACTCAGGATATGAACTGGACCACGCAGCTCGGTAACGCGTTTCTCGCCCAGCAAGCGGACGTGATGAAAGCGGTGCAGCGCATGCGGGCCAAAGCCGAGGCCAAAGGGACTCTCCGTTCGACGCCGCAGCAGACCGTCACGACTCAGAACCAGGGTGGGCAGTCGGCGATCACCATCGAGCCGGCGAACCCGGATGTATGGGACGTGCCGAATTACAATCCCGCATACATATGGGGAGCACCGGACTGGGGAGTTTACCCGCCGCTCCTTTACCCGGGGATCGATGCGGGTCTAGGGTGGTATCCCGGTATAGATCTCGGTCTCTATTTCGGCGGCTGGGGCGGCTGGGGTTGGGGCGGCTGGGGTTGGGGTCCCAACTGGTACGGCGGGAATATGTTCATCGACAACTCCTTCTTTAACCGGTATGGGTTCCGGAACTTCCAGGGGGGAGGAGCCTTGGGCAATTCCACTTGGATGCATAATCCGCAGCACCGTCTTGGTGTGCCCTATGCCAATCGCGAAGTGGCCGGCCGGTATGCGCCTAACGGTGCGGGCGGGAGGTCCGGCAGCGCTATGGCCCGCGGATCGAATCGCGGGGCGCTCGCGCCTCAGCAACGCCTTGGAAGTAAGGGCTTTGAACAACGCGGCTCGACGAGCCATCACAGTGTCTTCGGCGGGTATCAGCACGGTGGGATGACGCGCATGCAAAGCGATCGCGGCTTCGGAAGCATGGGAGCGGGACGCATCGGCGGATTTGGCGGTGGTGGGCATGGTGGCGGGGGGAGGAGATAGCATAATGACTGGCAAATTCTGCACTATTTGCGCGGCGATGGCGATTGTCTGCACCACGCCTTCAATTGCGCAGGAGCGCTTCGATTCACCCGACGCGGCCGCCCAGGCCGTCATCGATGCCGTGGACAACCACGACTCCGCGCGGCTGTTAGCCATTTTCGGTCCACGGGCGAGCGGAATTCTTACTTCGGGCACTCCCGCGCAGGATCGCGCCGAACAGGCCGAGTTTGCGCGCCTCGCGCGCTCTAAGCACCGGATCGAAAGTTCTCCTATGCACCCGAATCGTGCAATTCTCGCGATTGGCGATGAGGACTGGCCTTTTCCGGTCCCTATGGTCCGCGCCAACGGCAAATGGAGCTTTGACGCCTCTGAAACCCCGGTTGAGATGCAGGCACGGAAAATCGGCGCAAACGAACTCGATGCCATCGAAATTTGCCACGGTTACGTCGAGGCGCAGTTGAAGTATGCTTCGGAGGATCGCGACAAGGATGGCATGCTCAAGTACGCTCCCCGCCTCATGAGTACGTCTGGCCGGCAGGATGGGTTGTATTGGGAAGGCGCGAGCGAATCACTGGTTCCCGAGGGCTTCGCCCGGGCAGCATGGGACGGTGTGCAGAAAGGACAAGCCAAACCGTACCACGGATACTATTTCCGCGTTCTTGATGGGCAGGGCTCCAACGCTCCGGAGGGAGCGCACAATTACCTCGTAAAAGGTAAGCTTGTTGGCGGGTTTGGGCTGGTGGCGTGGCCCGCCGAATATGGAGTGACTGGAATCAACACGTTCGTGGTGAATCAGGACGGCATGGTTTATCAAAAAGATATCGCGCCGGTTCCAGGCAAGGCGCCGTTGCCGATCACCCGCTTCGACCCAGACCATTCCTGGGAGCCGGTGGAGTAGGCCTGGGACTCGCAAGCAATCGACGCAGCGATCACACCCAGAGGAAACGTCAGTTGGATTCGGCCGCATCCCGGCACGCGACGGGGCCGTCATTTCCGGCAAGGTGGCTCAAAACGGGTCTGCGCCGGTATCTACTTACAGTTCACGGGTGAATATGCTCCAACCGAAAAGCGTCGGGCGAATCCTGGTTGCTGTAACATTCTGTTCTTCATCCGCAATCGACGCTTATGCCTTCTCCTCAGCCTCGTTCTTACATCCATCCATCCAACAAGAAGAACTGACCATGTCATTTGTGGCGTGGGTAGTTCTCGGTCTATCTGCGGGGTTCGTCGGCGGCCGGCTTGCAAACAGGGGCGGGAAAAGCATTATGCCTGACGTCCTGCTGGGACTTCTCGGCGCCGTGACCGGAGGATGGTTGTTCTACGCTTTCGGACCACCGGGCGTAAACGGCTTCCACCTTCAAAGTCACTTCGCGGCGGTGTTTGGCTCGTTGGTCTTTCTCCTTACCTATTATGCCCTCAGACAGCTATAATTCCTTCCGCTTCATTGCCGCCCATTGGTCCACTGCGTGTTATCGAAATTCCAGCCGCCGCCCAAGGCTCGATAGAGCTGGATGATCGCGAGGGTGACACTCGCTCCCGAGCTGCGATACAAACGCTGGTTTGACCAGCACTACGGCGGCAATTGGACCATGGACGAGTTCACCGTCGGAATCGCAATCCGGCTCTCGCGCTAACGCCCCGCCCAACGCGCGCGACTTATTCGCTGCGCCGGTGGCTCGTTGTCCACCACATTGAAGAACACGGCTATTTGCCACTCGCCCAGTTTTTGAGGGCTGTCGAGCAAGCGGCCTTCTCACGTAAGTTGCCTCTCCGCCGATTTCGTGGCTTCGCCCGGTTCACGCTCGCCTGGTACGGCAATATCTCCGGCCCGCCGCCGCGCGATCCCCACACCGCGCCCTATGCCAGTTTTGTTCTCTTCTCTTTGGCAGTGGCGTGGGCCTATTGGATGAACCGCCTGCGCCCCAAATCAGTTTAGGTCCACAGTCTCGTTCCCGGCGGCCGTGGTCAGCGTGACCATCGTTTCTTTCCCATTCACCGTCACCTTGTGAGTCCCATAAAAAGCGCGCAGTTCCACTCGCCCCTGTGCGTCAGCCGTGCCCGACCACCGCGTCCACCACCGATGCAGCACCAGGTCCTCGTACGCTTTGGCCGCCGGCAGCGGAGTCCAGTCGCGCTTATACAGCGACGATTGCGGAATCCAGTTGGCGCCCTCCCAGAATCCCCACATCATGATGCCCGTTACCGACGGATGCGCGAAGCAGATGGTATAGAACTGCTTCAGCGCCTCCGCCTTGGCCAGTTCTTCTTCCGGCGGCATCACGGCCTGCCGGTCGCCTGTCATGTACTTCGAGCGCTGGCCGGGAAAGTTGTACTCCGTGATGCGAATCGGCAGATGAAACTGCGAGAGCACATCGAGCGCATTCTGCAGAGCCGCAGGGTCGAACGAATCCCCGTGCAGATGGCCTTGCACTCCGATGCCGGCAAGCGGCACGCCGGCATCCAGCAGAGAGCGAATGTGCTTCACGTAATCGTCGAGACGCCTTCCGGTGGTGATGTCGTAGTCGTTGACGAAAAGCTTGGCATCCGGGTCGCCCTCTTTGACCCACTGGGCCATCTGCCGAACGAACCCAATCCCGAACCGGTTCGCGTAATAATTGGCATGCATCATTTCGTTGTTGAGATCGTATTCCGCGAACCGGCCCCGGTACCGCGCCGCCACGCTGCGTCCCCTTGCCGCCACGGCGATTTTGAAGTCGTCATCGGTCATCTCTTTCAGCCACGGCTGGACGTGATCCGGCACGCCCCAAAAGATGCAGTGGCCGCGCATGCGGATGCCCGTCTTCTCGGCCCACGAGAGCATGGCATCCACTACCGAGTAATTCACCTGGCCCTGCTGCCGCTCCATCACGTCCCACTTGAAATCGGCCTCCGGCACACCGGCATTGAAGTGGCTGGCGAAGATCTCCTTCCATTTCGCGATATCTTCCGGCGAATTGCGTCCCGAAAAGATACCGCCGGGCAGGGTGGCGCCGAACCAGAATTCATGCCGCACTTGCTCCACCGTGATTTTGGCGCCGGGAGCGGTGCGAATGACGAGTGTTCCCATGCGGATGTTGGCGATGGAGGTGTCGAGGTTGGCGTCCGCCGCGTACCCACCGACGGCGCCAAGAAGCAGAATCGCGATCGCCGAAGTTCGGAGTTCCATGCCGCTGAATGTAGCACCATGAATCGATGCATAATGAGTCATGCGCGGCGTCATTGCTCTTGCGTTCCTGGCGGGAGTATTAGCCGCGCAGACCGCCGACCCCGACGCGAAGAGCACGATTCGCGGCGTCGTAAAGGACAGCAACGGCCTTCCCGTCTCGGGCATTACCGTGGAAGCCGTGCTGGGCGTCGAACCTCGCACCATCGTGATGGGCCATATCAGCGGTCGCATGAGCGGTAGGACGGTAAACAGCGCAACCGATGACGGCGGTAAGTATGCGCTTACCGGTCTCGACCCTGGAACTTATTTCCTGCGAACCGAGCGCGATCCCGATAACGGCGCCTATAGACCGGTAATGCTCGATGCGGGACAGGAAGTCGCGCTGGACTTCGTGGTTCCCGCAAATGCCGTCATTTCCGGACGGGTGCTGGGGCCGGATGGCGACCCCCAAGTGGACGCTTTCGTCTGGCTTCTGAAGCCCGAATACCAGCGCGGAGTGCTGAAGCAGATCGTGGTCGGGCCGAAAATCACCAACGAGGATGGCGCATACTCCTTCGACTCCGGCTTGGAACCGAATCGCCGCTATTATTTGTTTGCCGACCGCGATCAGCCGAAAGGGTTGAACATGGATCAGCGCGAGCCGATCGAAGTCCCGACTTACTATCCGTCCGCCAGCCGGATGGATTCCGCGACGCCGGTGAGCCTCCGGCCCGGAGAGACCCGGCAAAAGGTGGCTATCAAGATCGCGACCGCTCCTTATTACTGTATCGCCGGCAAGATCGAGGGCTCGCCTGATTTCGAGATACGCGAAAGTTCGCTCGCGGGGACGAGGCTTGTGCGCCTCCGCGGGAGTGCCAGCGAGCATGGAAAATACCACGTCTGCGGACTATCGCCCGGCGAATATCGGCTATCGACCGAGCAGGCTTCCACGGAATTCACGATCCTCAGCTCAGACCTGGAGCATGTCGATCTTTCCACGGAGTTGGCGCACCTGCGTGTGAAGGTGGAATGGGACGACCCGTCATCCGCGCCGACTGTCCCCAAGTTAACCGGCCGCGAGGACGCAACGCTCCGCAAGCTCGCCGCCTTACTCGGAATGACCGATCCCAGCGACGACGACTTAGTCCACTTGGCGACTCGTCTGCTATGGCCGGATCCGAACGACACGGCGCTCGTCGAGGCTCTCGGGCGAAATCAGGACTCCAACTTCGATGGCGAAATGGGGTACCTCCGCGGTCTGCTTTCGGTAAGCAACTCTCTTCTGCACGTTACGCTGACCGGCGCAGCGGGAAATGGCGTGCAGACAATCTCGCTGGCAGTGCCCTCCGACGTCGTCCTTCGCGATGGTCTGGCGCCCGGCGACTATGCCCTCGATTTCGTGGAGCTCGGACAAGTGACGACTTATCCGAAAGAGATGGCTTACAACGACACCAAGCTCTCGGACCGTACATTACGGATCGCTCCCGGAGCTTCCGGCACGCTGCACCTCGTAATGGCGAGCGACGTTTCGACCGTTGCCGTATCGATCAAGGACGCGCTGGAAAATCCCGTCACGGGAGCGACCGTAATTCTGATTCCCGAGTCCGTAACAGCGGCGCCCGCCCTCGCGCGGCTTGCCGTGCACGGCAACGCCGATCAGAACGGAAAGTATACGTCGCCTCCCCTGGCGCCGGGAAAATACCGTGCGCTCGCTACCACGCAAACGGTCCGCTGGGGTGTCCCGGAGGATCTCGAGAAGGTGCTCCTGGCGATGTATCAGGCGAAGGGCATCGACGTCGCGCCGAAATCCGCGGCGCAGATCACGGTCGAGCCAGTCGTGATTTATTGACCTCTGATGGCCCCCGGGCGAGGGTGAGCCTGGCTCGCCAGCCGGAAGCTTATCCGACAAATCGCCGGCGCTTCCAATCGGGCGACCCCCGGTGCGTTCTTTCCCCCCTTTATTGACAGACTTTAGGGTGATGGTACAATGGGGGAGATTCAGAGACAACGGTAATTCCTTTGGTGTCAAATGTATGCGGTGTTTGCATCTTTGCGCCGCGGGATGAATCCAAGAAGGTGAGCATGGCCCAAGTTCTCCCCATCCCACACCTCGCCCGAAGTCAAGCCGAGCCTTTGCTCGCCACTATCGGCAATACTCCGCTGCTCCGGCTCGACCGGATTGCCGCCGAATTCCCCGGCGTCGAGATCTTTGGGAAGGCGGAATATTTCAACCCCGGCGGGTCGGTGAAGGACCGCGCCGCATCGAACATGGTGCTCGATGGCGAACGCTCCGGCAAGCTGAATCATTCCCGCACGATCCTCGATGCCACCAGCGGCAACACCGGCATCGCCTATGCCATGATCGGCGCGAATCGCGGATATAAAGTGAAGCTCGTTCTGCCCGCGAATGCTTCCGACGAGCGTAAGCGCATCCTGAAAGCTTACGGCGCCGAGGCCATCTATAGCGATGCCGCCGAAGGTTCGGATGGCGCGATCCGTCTCTGCCGCCAGATCTACATGGCTGACCCGGATCTTTACTTTTACCCCGATCAGTACAACAATCCGGCCAACTGGAAAGCCCACTTCGAACACACCGGCCTGGAGATCATTCAGCAGACCGGCGGCAGTTTCACCCACTTCGTCGCCTCCATGGGCACCAGCGGCACGTTCATGGGAAATACGCGCCGCTTCAAGCGCGACCTGCCCGAAGTGAAATGCATTTCCGTGCAGCCCTCGAGTGGATTCCATGGGCTCGAAGGCCTGAAGCACATGCCCACGGCGATCGTCCCCGGGATCTACGATGAAAAGCTGGCCGACGGCAATATCTGGATGGAGACCGAGGACGCATATAAGATGGTGCGCCGCCTGGCTCGCGAAGAAGGCCTGCTGGTGGGGATCTCGTCGGGATGTAACGTGCACGCGGCGACCATGATCGCGCGCGAGGCCGTGGAGCGCGGCGAATCGGCTACCATCGTCACCGTGCTCTGCGATAGCGCCGAAAAATATCTCAGCGAACATTTCTGGGACGATTAATGATCCGCATCGAATCCGAACCGTGGGCTGAGATGGTGGCGCACGCCCGCGAAACTTATCCCAACGAGTGCTGTGGCGCCATGCTCGGATCTACCGATGGCGAACAGAAGGCGGTACGCGTCGCCATTCGCCTTCGCAATGCGTTCGAAGGGGCGCAGGCGGCGCGCTACGAACTGCGTCCCGAGGACCTGCTGGCCGCCGATAAAGCCGCGCGCGAGCGGAACATGGACCTCATCGGCATCTACCACTCGCATCCCGATTGCGACGCCTATTTTTCCAAAACCGATTTACAGAATTCCTGCCCCTGGTACTCCTTCGTTGTGTTATCCATTCAAAAGGGCGAATTCCACCACGCCAATAGCTGGTTGCCCAACGTCGACCAGACCGACGCGGCGAAAGAGGAGTTGATTTACTAAAATGGCCAAGATTTTAATCCCCACGCCCCTGCGGCAATTCACCGGCAAGCAGGATTCCGTCAGCGTCCCCGGCGCTACCGTGGGCGAAGTGCTGACTGCGCTCACGGCGCAATTCCCCGACCTGAGGAAACAGATCTTCACCGACGAGGGCAAGGTGCGCAGCTTCGTCAACGTCTACCTCAACGACGAGGACATCCGCTATCTGAGCAAGGACGCCACCGAGACGAAAGACGGCGACACGCTCTCGCTCGTGCCATCCATCGCCGGCGGATCGACCGTGGCCGCGCCGCCCGCGCAGGCCGCGCTCAGCAACGAGGAAATTCTCCGCTACAGCCGGCATCTGATCATTCCCGAAGTCGGCATCGAGGGACAGCAGAAATTGAAGGCCGCCAAGGTGCTGCTCGTCGGCACCGGCGGGCTCGGCGCGCCGCTCGGCCTTTATCTGGCGGCGGCCGGCGTCGGCAAGATCGGGCTGGTCGATTTCGATACCGTCGATTTCACCAACTTGCAGCGTCAGGTGATCCACTTTACGAGCGATGTGGGCCGCCGGAAAATCGAATCGGCGTCGGAGAAGATGAAGGCGATCAATCCCTTCATCGAGATCGTACCGCACGAAGTGGCGCTCTCCAGCGAGAACGCGCTCGACATCCTCAAGGACTACGACATCATCGTCGACGGCACCGACAATTTCCCCACGCGCTACCTAGTGAACGACGCGTGCGTGCTGCTCGGCAAGCCCAACGTGTACGGCTCAATTTTCCGCTTCGAGGGGCAGGCGACGGTGTTCGCTTATGAGGGCGGACCGTGCTACCGCTGCCTCTACCCCGAGCCGCCACCTCCCGGCCTGGTGCCGAGCTGCGCCGAGGGCGGCGTCCTCGGAATCCTGCCCGGCACCATCGGACTGATCCAGGCTACCGAGACGGTGAAACTGATTCTGGGGATCGGCCAGCCGCTGGTGGGCCGGCTGCTACTCTACGACGCGCTCGGCATGAAATTCCGCGAGCTGAAACTGCGCAAGAATCCCGAGTGCCCGGTGTGCGGCGAACACCCGACAGTCACCCAGCTCATCGACTATCATGAATTCTGCGGGATGCCGCAGGCTTCGGCCGCGCCCCCCGTCCAGGAGACGAAAGTGAACGAAGGCGAAATCGACGTAGTGGAGCTGAAGCAGAAAATCGATCGCGGAGATAACTTCGTGCTGATTGATGTGCGCGAGCCCCACGAGTACAAGATCTGCAGTATTCCGGGCGCGAAGCTGATTCCGCTGGGCGAGTTTCCGCAGCACGTGGGCGAGTTCGATAAAGACGCCGATATCGTGATCCACTGCCGCAGCGGTATGCGCAGCGCCAAGGCATGCGCGGTGCTGAAGCAGAACGGATTCCAGCACGTGCGTAATGTGGTGGGCGGCATTCTCGCGTGGAGCGACAAGGTCGACCCGAGCGTCCCGAAATATTAACTCGGCGCGAACGCTACGCTAACAGGCCCGGGCTGTCGCCCGGCGGGGCAAGCTAAAGCTTACCCCACGTGGGACATGCTTCAGCTTGTCCAAAAGAGCGAAGCTCACGCTGCGGCCGCCGCGGCTTCCGCCAGCGGCGCGCGTAGTCGGAAGAACATCATCGCCGAGATCAACTGCGCCACGACACCGAACGCTACCAGCGCCATCAGTGAATGGCCGTACAACTGGCCCATGGTAACGCTGCCCAGGAACCAGGCGATTCCGAAGACACCGTTGAAAGAGCCGAACGCACTTCCGCGCTTATTCATCGACACCACCTGCGAGATGCCCGATCGCAGGCACGCATCCTGCGCGCCCATGCCGATTGCCCAACAGGCCACGGCGGCGATAGCGGCCGTCTGTCCGCCGAGGAACCCCAGCGGCAGGCCGGCCAGCGAGATCAGGATGCCCACGGAGAGCATCCCGATGCCATAGCGGTCGAACAGCTTGCCGATAATCAATGCCGCCAGCCCTTCCACTCCCATCGCGCCCGAATACATCAGGGGGATGGCCGCCGGTCCGACGAGTTTGAGGTCCTGGAAATGATAGGCGAGGATGGGGAAATCCGCGTAGCCTAAGGCCAGCATTCCCGCGGCGGCAACGTACCACCAGAAGACTTTCGGCAACACGATGGTCTTCCCCTGTTTGGGAGTCGCCTTGCCGGCTTGCGGATAGACGAAGCGCGCTATCAGCAGCGCGGTCAATGCGCCGACCGCGGGAAATGCCAGCCGTAGAAACGCCGGGCCGAAATGGTGCTTCTGCATGACCGCTGCGGCCACCAATAGAGGCCCCAGCACCGCGCCGGTCTGATCCATGGCGGCGTGCACGCCGAATCCCCAGCCGTGGCCGATCTTGCTTGTCGCTTCGGAGAGCAGCACGTCGCGCGCGGGTCCGCGCAAACTCTTACCGGTGCGCTCGATCACCACCAGCAGCGCCAGCATGGGCCAATTCTCGGCGAACGCCATCGCCGGAATGACCATGACGTTCAGGAAATACCCGCAGATCGCCACCGTCCAATAGGCGCGCGTGCGATCGACCAGCCGACCCGTGAAGAAGCGCAGGCTGGCGGCGATCATCTCGCCGAGGCCGGAGACCAGGCCCAAGGCGGCGGCGCTCGCGCCCAGTTCCTTAAATAGCGGGCCGATGGCGCTGTACGCGCCTTCGTATGTCATGTCCGCGAACAGACTGACGATGCCCAGGCAAACAATGAAGCGGAGCGCGGTATTGCGTTCCTCTTTGGAGACCATTACCTCTGACCTTACCATTCAGCGAATGAAGTACAAAAGCATGCCGGGCGTGTCGGGGTCGAGAATCTCCCACACGGAAAACCCGCCCAGCACCAACAGGAGCACCGTGGCCGCGTAGCGCAGCGTTTTCGGGTCGAAGTGGGATTGAATCCAGCCGCGGAGGCCGCCGCCGATGAAGGAAGCGAGCGTACCCTTCGTTACCATCGCGGCAACCGCGCCCAACCATACCGCGAGCGGGGAATTGAACCGCGCCGCCATGGTTGCCGCGGTGACCTGCCCGACATCGCCCCATTCCGAAAAGAAAATCATGGAAAAGGCCACCAGCGCGGCCTGGTACGTCTTGTAGTTCTTCTCGGACACCTCGCGCCTGTCCTTCTTGCGCCAGATGACCACAGCGATGGCGAAGAAATTGAGCGCCGTCACGCTCGCCACCAGCCACTTCGGGAGCAACGCGAAGATGTGGCCCACCAGAACCGCGACCGCCATCTTCAGCATGAAGGCCATGGCCATGCCGCACAGGATGGGGAAAGTCTTGTATCGCGTGGCCAGCAATCCGGTGGTGTAGAGAAGCTTATCGCCGACGATCTCGGCCATGAAAACTGCGGCGTACGTCGCAAAAAAGATAGGAAGCATCTGAGGTAACCCGCAAGTATATAACAGGCGCCGCGCGGGCCGTTGCAGCGTACTACCGCTGCTAGTAGGCGCTACTTTTGGGTCGCGCCCAGGAGGCGATCGATGACCCTGGTGAGACCGTCACCTTCAAAAACGTCGGCGGTCAGAGGGCTGAACTCGTCGTCGGCGGAGATCGTTCCGTTGCGGTCGATGATGTAGAGCCGGGGGAATTTCAGTTCGGAAGTGCGCACGTAGGACATGCACATCTGGCCCATATCGAAAAGGATGGGGAAGGTGATCTTGTGGCCGGCGACGAAGTCCTTGGCCTTATCGAAGGTGTCGGGCGGGACCACCACCGCGAGGACGCCGATCTTATCGCCGTATTTCTCCTGGGCGCGCTCGAGATTTCCGGCGAACGCGGCGCAGTGCGGGCAGGTGGTCTGTATCATTGCGAGCACGACGGGCTTGCCGCGATAATCGGCGAGATCGTGCCACACGCCCTTGCTGTCCATTAAAGAGAAGCCGGGAGCGCGACGGTCGGCCGCGGTTGCCGCCCACGCCGCCACACACAATACAGCGGTCAGGAGTTTTCGCATTTCATTCCAAGTTAGCACATCGATTTCGCCATCCCGGTTACTTGTCTTCGCCGAATTCGATGACGGAATTCGCGTCGTACTTGCGATACTGCTCGAATCGAATATCCAACTTCGTCCAGGTCTTGTAGAAGAGCGAAGTCTCCACGGCCGTTTGCGGTAGAAGGAACTCCTGCGTTCCGATGGTCACCGGGGCGTAACGGACCTCGAGCCGGGAACCGATCGCAACGCGACGGCCGCTCCTGGCGATCTCACCAATGTCCGTTTCGATCCGAAAGCGCATCACGGCTCCCGTAAAGCAATCGGCCCAGACCATGCCGTGGTGTCCGAGTTGCACCCTGTCCGCATCGGCTTGAATTACGTCCGTGCTCGTCGCCTGCCGGACGTTATAGCGGAACACGTAAGTTCGCAAGCAGGACGACGCCTCGTCGTGATCCCATTCGAATTCGGCTTGCGCCTGGCGATCGAAAATCTTTTGCAGCATGCTGCCGAACTCGCCGCCCGGCGCGAAATAAGGGCCGCGTTTGATGCGCTTCGCGGGGTCGATGGTTTCTCCGTTTACCTTGACGATCTCGGAGTGCTCCTTGCGGTTGACGTACTCGATCACCGATTCCTGCGTGTCGAGCCGTTTCCAGTGCGGCCCGCCGGGTGAGTTGCCGGCGCTGCGCGTCAGGAACTGGGTGCACGTGAAGTTCTGCAGGCGGCCGGCATATGCCAGCGCAGCCTCCTGCATGCGAAAGACGATTGCCTTCCTCTCGTTTGCGTCGGGCGCCGGTATCTGGCCATAAGCACAGAGCACGAGGGTAGCAGGCAGGATCGCCAGTCGCGGCCTCATGTTGGCTTATACGATGTATCCCCTGCCAGAAGTTTCAATGATTCTTCGAACGGAGCGCGCGCCACGCCCCTTTCGGTGACGATGGCGGTGACGTAGCGGGACGGCGTGACGTCGAATGCGGGGTTCTGCACGGCGGTGCCCGGGGGCGCGACTGCGTGTCCGAAGACGTGCGTCACTTCCGCCGCGGCGCGCTGTTCGATGGGAATTTGCGCGCCGGAAGCGAGCGTCAGATCGAGCGTGGAAATCGGCGCGGCAACGAAGAATGGTACGTTGTTCTCCTTGGCCAGAACGGCCACCGAATACGTGCCGACTTTGTTGGCGACGTCGCCGTTGGCCGCGATGCGGTCGGCGCCCACCACCACGCAGCCGATGCGGCCGGAATGAAGGAAGTGGCCGGCCATATTATCGGTAATAAGCGTGGCTGGGATGCCGTCCTGTTGAAGCTCCCAGACGGTGAGGCGCGCGCCTTGCAGAAAGGGCCGCGTCTCATCGGCATACACGTCGATGGTTTTGCCGCTCTCGATGGCGGCGCGGATCACGCCGAGGGCGGTGCCGTATCCGGCGGTGGCCAGCGCGCCGGCGTTGCAATGCGTGAGCACTGTCTTGCCATCGGGCACGAGCGGCGCGCCATGGCGGCCGATGGCGCGGCAGATGGTGATGTCCTCTTCGCGAATGAGCAGCGCCTCTTCGATCAGGCGGCTCCGAATCTCGTCGAGCGGACGGCTGCGCAGCGACGCGTAAAGGCGCTTCATACGGTCGATGGCCCAAAAAAGGTTAACCGCGGTGGGACGCGTGGCGGCGAGGGTAGCGCAAATGGTGGCGAATTGGCCATCGAGATTGTCCGCAGAAGCGTGGGCCACTCCCAAGGCGACCCCCATGGCGGCGGCCACACCGATGGCCGGCGCGCCGCGGATGATCATGTCCTTGATGGCCGCCGCCACTTCCTCATAGGTGCGGCAGGTCGCGTATGTTTCTTCGAGGGGCAGCCGCGTCTGGTCTATCATGACGACGGCGCCGTCCACCCACTGGATCGTCTCTACCATGAGACTCCAGGATAATTGGTTTCCCGAGGCTGGCGGACGTGGCGCAGGCACTCCTGCAGCGCCGAGACTCCGAACTCCTGATGTCGAGGAATTTGCCATGAGCCGCAAACCGACTCCCTCACGGTCGCGGCTCGGTATCGGCGGATTGCGTTTCCGAGCCGCGCGCGTCAGCAAGCGGATTCAGGTTCAACCGAACGCGACGAGGTTTCTGGAGAGTCTCGACCCAGCAGCCTGAAGGCTGCCTGAAGGCCTCGCCACATCGGCCTGAATCTCGGCCGATGTGATTTTCCCGGCCGTGGCGAAATCTTCTCGACCCGGCGTCCCGAGAGTTGTTAAACGCTATTCCTACCGCTGTTGTCCGATTTGACACACGTCTACTGCCGGTGATAAATGTAGTGTTCTTTCACAGGAGAGTGTATGGCCGACGAGCAAAAGCCCGAGGGCCCGCCAGCGGCTCCGCCACCGGATGGCGAAGCTGCCGCGCCACCGGCGAAACCAGCTGCTCCGGCCCCCAAAGCCGCACCTCCCAAGCCCGCGGCCGCCGTTCATCCAGCGCCTCCCAAACCGCCCGCCACCATGGCGGCGACACCCTGGGATAGCGACCTCGCCAAGGAAATCAAGGAACGGTTCGCCGGCCGCATCGTCGAAACGTCGACCTACCTCGGCCAGAATTTCATCGTCGTCAAACCCGATTCCGCCGTCCCCCTGATCGAATATCTGAAACTGGACGCCGATTTCGATTACCTCGTGGATATCACCGCGGTCGATTGGCCCAAGCGCGCCGAGCGCTTCGACGTCGTCTACATCTTATATAGCTTCGCGCGCAACGAACGCGTGCGCGTCAAGACGTACATCGCCGAGGGCTATAAGCCCGAAACAGTGGTCAACGTGCACCTCACGGCTAACTGGCTGGAGCGCGAAGTGTTCGATATGTTCGGCATCGAGTTCGCGGGCCATCCGGACATGCGCCGCATCCTGCTTCCCGAGGAGTGGCAGGGCTACCCGTTGCGTAAGGATTACGGAATTATCCAGCAGGACGATCGCTGGGTGCAGGAAAACCTGGGTATCGAAAGCGGTCAGTGACACCAGTATGCCCGACGCCACTTTTCTAGATTCCACTGAGCTGGTCCTCAATATGGGTCCGCAGCACCCGTCCACCCACGGAGTGCTGCGCGTCATCCTCAAACTGGATGGCGAGAAGGTCCTGGGGGCCGATTGCGTCATCGGATACCTGCACCGCGGTGTGGAGAAGATCGCCGAAAACCGCACCTTCGCCCAGTTCAACCCGTATGTCGACCGCATGGATTATGTGGCCGCGATCTCCAACGGCTTGGGTTACTGCCTCGCGGTCGAGAAGGTTCTCAACGTAGAAGCTCCGCCGCGCGCGCAGACGGTGCGCGTCATCCTCACCGAGCTCAATCGCATCGCCAGCCATCTGTTGTGGCTGGGCACGCACGCGCTCGATATCGGCGCCATCACGCCCGTCTTCTATTGCCTTCGCGAACGCGAAGAGGCGCTCAAGATCTTCGAAAAGTACTGCGGCGCGCGCCTCACCACCCACGCTTTCCGCATCGGCGGACTGCTCTACGAAACCTACGACGGGTTCGAGAAGGATGTCCGCGACTTCTGCACCATGTTCCTGCCGAAGGTGGACGAATACGAAGAGCTGCTCACTCACAATCGCATCTGGGTGTCGCGCCTGAAGGACGTCGGGATTCTGAGCGCCGAGGAGTGCAAGGAGTATGGCGTCACCGGTCCCGTGCTCCGCGCCGCCGGTGTGAAGTGGGACCTGCGCAAGGCGCAACCTTATTCCGGCTACGAGAAGTACGATTTCGAAATCCCCACGCGCCAGAATGGCGACACCTACGACCGGTACATCGTGCGCATGCAGGAAATGCGCCAATCGGTGCGCATCATGGAGCAGGCTGTGGATTCGCTGGCCGAAGGCCCCATCATGGGCAAGGTCGGGAAGGTGATCAAGCCGCCTGTGGGCGAGGCGTACGTTTCCATCGAAGCGCCCAAGGGCGAGCTGGGATATTATGTCGTCTGTGACGGCTCCACGCAGCCGTATCGTGTGCGCGTGCGGCCGCCGTCATTCGTGAATTTGCAAGCGCTCGGCCGCATGATTCGCGGCGGGTTGGTGGCCGATGTGGTGGCCGTCATCGGGACCCTGGATATCGTTCTGGGAGAAGTGGACAGGTAGGGCACGCGGGAGCGGGGTTTATAGATGGGTAAACTGCTGAGAAGCATATTTCTGGTGGACCTGTTTCAGGGACTGTGGGTGACGTTCCGGAACCAGCACCCCAAGTACATTTACACCGAACAGTATCCGCAGGAGCGGCCCAAGGTGGCCGAGCGTTACCGCGGAGCGCCGCGCCTCAACATCAATCCCGATAACGGCGAGACGTTGTGCATCTCCTGCAACCTGTGCGCGCTGGCCTGCCCGGAAACCCTCATCGTGGTCACCAGCCAGCGCAACGAAGTCACCAAGCGGAAAGACCTGACCACCTTTATCTATGACACCTCGCGCTGTATGTTCTGCGGGCTGTGCGAAGACGCCTGCCCGGTGGACGCGCTGGAGCTGACGCAGGATTTCGAAATGGCCACCTACACCCGCGAAGGCCAGATCTGGGACCGGCAGATGCTCGAAGAGGGGCCCAAGCCCACTCAATACAAATGCTGATAGACACCGCTTTCTTCTACGCGTTCGCGCTGCTCACGTTGGGAGGCGCCATCCTCACCATCACGCGGCGTAACGCGGTGCATAGCGCCATTTCGCTGATCGTCTCGCTACTCGGTGTCGCCGGGCTCTACCTGCTGCAACATGCCGAGTTCCTGTTCGCCGTGCAAATCGTGCTTTATGTGGGCGGCATCATGGTGCTGTTCCTGTTCGTCATCATGCTGGTCAATCTCGATCAGATGGCCAAGGAGCGCCAGTTCAATCGCGGCTGGATGGTCGGTCTGGCGGCCGTGGTCGCGGTAGGAGTAGAGATCGGCTACTTCTTTTATCGCGGGCAGGACAGCTTCAAGCTGGCCGATGTCACGCCTCCGCCGGTAAGCGCCGGCAATACCGAGGTCCTGGCCGACGTGCTGTTCCGGCAATATTTGCTGCCGTTTGAGATCGCTTCCATTTTGCTCCTGGTCGCCGTAGTCGGCTCGGTAGTGATGGCCAAGAAGAGGATCTGACGATGCATCCCATCACCGAAGTCCATTATCTGGCCCTGAGCGCGGCGCTGCTGCTCATCGGCACCATCGGCGTGCTCACCCGCCGCAATATCGTCATCATTCTGATGTCCATCGAGCTCATCCTCAATGCCGTGAACATCAATCTGGTGGCCTTTTCGCACCACTTCGGCGAGACCAACGGGCAGATTTTCGCCATCTTTGTGATTGTCGACGCCGTGGCTGAAGCGGCCGTCGGGCTAGGCATCCTCATCGCTCTGTTCCGCAATAAGGAAACCGTGCTGGCGGATGAAATCGACTTGCTGAAATGGTAGGAAACCTGTGAACTTCCTGGACCAAATCTGGCTCATCCCGCTGTTCCCGCTCTTCGGAGCGGCCCTCATGTTTCTGCTCGGCAGAAAGCTCGATCCCCAGCCGGTGTCAGGCGTCGCAATTGCCCCCGGCGTGGAACCGATCTACGAGCATGGACATGATCACGGTCACACGCCGCATCATGAGCACCATGGGCACGCGCATGACGATCACGGCGGCCACGGGCATCACTCCTCGCCGCTCAAGAAACTGATCGACATCATCTGCCCCGGCATGGTGCTGCTGTCGTTTATTTTTTCCGCGGGCGCGGTATGGCAACTGGCACAACGGACCGACCGCCTCTACGAGGTCAGACAGTTCACCTGGATCGCCGGACTGCCGTTCCACATGGCCAATGGCCACATGGCCTCGTTCCAGGCCGATTGGGGCTTCCTGCTCGACCCGCTGAGCTCGGTGATGATCCTGGTGGTTACCGGAATCGGCTTCCTGATCCACGTCTACTCCACCGGCTACATGGCCCACGATAACGGCTACTACCGTTTCTTCGGCTACCTCAACCTGTTCGTCTTCTTCATGCTGATGCTGGTGCTGGCGAATAACTACATACTGTTGTTCGTCGGCTGGGAGGGCGTGGGACTGTGCAGCTACCTGCTGATCGGTTTCTACTTCCACAAAAAGTCGGCAGGCGATGCGGGCAAGAAGGCTTTCGTGGTGAATCGTGTGGGCGACGCGGGGTTCATATTGGGCATGCTGCTCATGCTCTCGGTGCTCGGCACCGTGCGCTTCACTGACGTCAACGCGCTGCTGCGCAGCGGGAATTTCCTCCGCGAAGCCAACGGGTTCGGCGTACTGAGCGCTATGGCGTTGCTGCTCTTCTTCGGCGCCACCGGAAAATCGGCGCAGTTTCCGCTCTACGTCTGGCTGCCCGATGCCATGGAAGGTCCCACTCCGGTTTCGGCGTTGATCCACGCGGCCACCATGGTCACCGCCGGCGTATATATGGTCGCGCGCTCCGCTGCGCTCTTCCAGTTGACGCCCAGCACATCCACCGTGGTGGCTACCGTCGGAGCATTCACCGCGATCCTGGCCGCCAGCATCGCGCTGGTGCAGAACGATATCAAGCGCGTACTGGCGTATTCCACCGTCAGCCAGCTCGGCTACATGTTTCTGGCGTTAGGAGTGGGCGCATACTGGGTGGCCATCTTCCACCTGTTCACGCACGCTTTCTTCAAGGCCCTGCTCTTCCTCGGCTCCGGCTCCGTCATCCATGCCATGAGCGGCGAGCAGGACATGCGCCACATGGGCGCACTCAAGAACAAGATACCGATCACGCACTGGACCATGTTCGTCGGTTCGGTGGCGATCGCCGGAATCCCAGGTCTGGCGGGCTTCTTCTCGAAAGATGAGATCCTGTGGCAGGCTTACAGTTCCAAGCAGGGTTCGCAGCTTTTGTGGTTTATCGGTTTGGCCACTGCCGGGTTGACGGCCTTCTATATGTGGCGCATGATGAACCTGACTTTCTATGGTAAGTCGCGAGTAAAGCCGGAAGTAGAAGCTCACATCCACGAGTCGCCGGCTTCCATGACTGTGCCGCTCTCGCTCCTGGCTCTCGGCAGCGTGCTGGCCGGCTGGCTGGGCGTGCCGAAGGCGTGGACCATCTTCGGCGAGAGCTGGCGCGGCTTCGAGCATTGGCTGGCGCCGTCGTTTGCTTCCGCCGCCGAGGTGGCTGTCAAAGAAGGCCCCCAAAACACCTCGCTTGAATGGACGCTGATGGGGCTTTCCGTGGCGATCGCCATCATCGGGATCGTGGTGGCTCGCTATTTCTACAACAATAAACCCGGGATTCCCGACTCCATCGAGAAATCGGTCAAGCCCCTTTACGCCCTCTGCTACAACAAGTGGTACGTCGACGAGATTTACGATTTTCTGTTCGTGAATGGACTCTGCAAGGGCGGCGGCACGGTGCTCGGGGCGTTCGACCGCAATGTTGTCGACGGCGGAGTGAACGGCGCGGGCTGGTTTACGCGCTTTACCGCCACGGTCTCCATGTGGTGGGACACCTGGATCGTCGACGGCTTAGTGCGCTTCACCGCGTTTTTCGTCAAAATGCTTTCCTATCCGGTGTGCATTCTGCAAAGCGGACGCGTGCAGACTTACGCGTTCTTTGTAGTGGCCGGCGTGCTCGTGATGTTCGGATACTATGTGATTCGGTAACTTATGGACCAGCACTTACTCAGTATCGTGTTATTGACGCCCCTGGGCGGTTTGCTGGTTCTGCTGCTCCTTCCGGGCAACAAGAACCTGATCCGCATCTGGGCCAACCTGGCAGCTCTCGCCGGGTTTGCGGTTTCGCTGCCGCTGGTCTTCCGCTTCCAGACCGGGCTTCCCGGCTTTCAGTTCGAGGAGCGCTTCGATTGGATCCCCGCGCTCGGCGCCCACTACCACCTCGGCATCGACGGCATCAGCCTGCTGCTGGTGATGCTCACCACCTTCATGGGCGTGATCGCCATGCTCTGCTCCTGGAGCGCCATTCAGGATCGCGTCCGCGAATACTACGCCATGTTCCTGCTGTTGCAAACGGGCATGATCGGCGTGTTTCTTTCGCTCGATTTCTTCCTGTTCTACATCTTCTGGGAACTGGTGCTGGTGCCGATGTACTTCATCATCGGCGTCTGGGGCGGACCGCGGAAGCTTTACGCGGCGATCAAGTTCTTTCTCTACACTCTGGCCGGCTCGGTGCTGATGCTGTTGGGCATCCTCTCGCTCTACTTCCAGCACTTCCAGCAGTTCGGCTTCTATACCTTTGAAATTTCCGACCTCATGAAGACCGGCATGCCCCTTCATCTGCAGGAGTGGGTCTTCTGGGCGTTCTTCATCGGGTTCGCCATCAAGGTCCCGATGTTCCCGTTCCATACCTGGCTGCCGGACGCTCACGTCGAGGCTCCCACCGCCGGATCGGTGATCCTGGCGGCGGTGCTGCTAAAGATGGGGACGTACGGATTCCTGCGATTCTCCCTGCCGCTGCTGCCGCAAGCCTCGGGCGACCGGTCGATCGTGCAGATTCTCGCGATCCTCTCGATCGTCGGTATCATTTACGGCGCGCTGGTCTGCCTGATGCAGAAGGATTGGAAGAAGCTGGTAGCGTATTCGTCGGTCAGTCACCTGGGCTTCTGCACGCTCGGTATCTTCTCCATGAATCCCAACGGGATTGCCGGCAGCGTGCTCCAGCAGGTGAATCACGGCATCTCGACGGGCATGCTCTTCATGGTGATTGGCGTCATCTACGAGCGGCGGCACACGCGCGAGATCTCGGAATACGGCGGATTGGCGCACGTGATGCCCAAGTTCGCCGTCATCTTCGCCATCGCCATGCTGAGCTCGGCCGGATTGCCGCTGCTCAACGGATTCGTCGGCGAGTTCACCATTTTGCAGGGCGCGTTTGAGGCGAACCGCGTGTGGGCGGCCTTCGCGGTAACAGGCGTAATCCTCGGCGCGGCTTATCTGCTTTGGCTCTATCAGCGCACCATTCTCGGCCAGGTGACCAACGGCAAGAATCTCACCATTCCCGACATGAATTTCCGCGAGGTGGCGATGTTCGTGCCGCTGATCGCCGTGGCCATCTGGATCGGCGTGTATCCCAAGCCCTTCTTCGACGTGCTGCGGCAGCCAGTCACCGAGATCGTGGAGCGCGTGCATCCGGGATACTTCAACGGCAGCCAGCCGAAACCGGCGCTCGCTCAAGCGGGGACACAGGCGGGAGGCGCGCGATGATCGACTCGTTGTACTCTACCTCCGATCACTTCGCCATCGTTCCGGCGATCATGCTGGCGCTGTTCGGCTGCGCCATCCTGCTATTCGATTTTTGGGTGTTTCCTGATCCGCGGCAGCGCAAGTGGCTGCTGATTTTCGTCATGGTGGCCGAAGTCTTCACCGGCGTCGGGCTGGTAAGGCAAATGCATTTCATCGCCAGCGGGACGCTCGAAGCGTTCAACGGTTCCATAATCGTGGACGACTTCAGCATCTTCTTCAACTGGCTGTTTCTTATCGCGGCGGTGATCGTTTCCGTGGTGTCCTACCAATACCTGGAAAACGCCGGCGAGCATCACGGCGAATATTACAGCCTCATCCTGTTTGCGCAGTGCGGCATGTATTTCCTGGCGACCGGGGCCGACCTGGTGACGCTCTTTATCGGGCTCGAATTGATGGCCCTCAGCTTCTATGTGATGGTGGGCTTCCTGCGCAGCGAAAAACGTTCCAATGAAGCGGCCGTCAAGTACCTGCTGCTGGGAGCGTTTTCGAGCGGCTTCCTGGTTTACGGATTTTCGGTGCTCTACGGCATCGCCGGTTCCACCAGGCTTTCGGACATCGTCGCCGCCGTGGCCAGCCGGCCGGCTTGGGATCCCGTCGTTTACCTGGCGCTGATCACCACCTCGGTCGGTCTGCTCTTCAAGATCGCCGCCGCGCCGTTCCACATGTGGGCGCCCGACGCTTACGAAGGCGCACCCACTACCGTCACGGCATACCTTTCGGTGGCTTCGAAAGCCGCCTCCTTCGCGTTCCTGCTGCGGCTGTTCTACGGCCAACTGGCGCCATTCGCGCCCGTCCGCGAAGTGTGGACTCCGATCCTCGCGGTGATTGCCGTCATCACCATGACGGTGGGGAATCTGGCGGCCATCAACCAGTCGAATATCAAGCGACTCCTGGCGTATAGCTCGATTTCGCATGCCGGATACATGCTGCTCGGCGTGGTAGCCGGCAACGAGATCGGCATCAAGGGGATTGAAGTGTATCTGATGGTGTACACCTTCATGAACCTCGGCGCGTTCCTGGTGCTGGTAGCGCTGCGCCGGCAGAAAATCATCGGTGACGAGATGGACGACATTTCCGGCCTGATGAAGAAGAGCCCGGGATACGCCGTGCTGATGCTGATTTTCCTGATCTCCCTCGCCGGCATTCCGCCAACGGCCGGATTCCTCGGCAAGTATTACATCTTCTGGTCGCTGATTCAGGCGCACCAATACACGCTGGCCGTCATCGCGACGCTTTACGCGGCGGTGGCGATCTACTATTATTTCCGGATCGTGAAAAGCATGTTCGTCAGCGAATTGAAGGAAAAGGCGCCGATGGCGACGAGCTTCGGCATGCGGGTGGCGCTGACGGTGAGCGGGGTGATGACTCTGGTGATCGGCCTCTACCCGGAGCCGTTCCTGAAGCTGGCGCAAAGTTCGCTGCTGCGGTAAGGACGATATGTTGCACACGGTACTCTCACATCCGCTGTTCACGCCGATGGTGGTGATGGTGGTAATCATCGCCCTGTTTCCGCTGGTGGCCGGCTACATCGTACTGGTGGAGCGCAAAGTGCTGGCCGATTTCCAGGTGCGCCTGGGCCCCATGCGCGTGGGCCCGCACGGACTGCTTCAGCCTATCGCCGACGCGCTCAAGCTGCTGCTCAAGGAAGACATCATCCCGGCCGAATCCGATAAGGCCATTTTCTGGTTTGCGCCGTGCGTGTCGACCATAACGGCTCTCACGGCGTTCTCCGTGCTGCCGTTCGCCAAGACGATTTACGTGGCCGACGTCAACGTGGGGCTGCTGGTGATTTCCGCGGTCTCGTCGATGGGAATTCTGGGCATCATCTTAGGCGGGTGGTCGTCCAACAGCCACTATTCGCTCCTCGGCGCGCTGCGCAGCGCCGCGCAACTGGTGAGCTACGAAGTCGCGCTGGCGTTCGCGCTGCTTTCGGGCGTGATGGCCGCCGGCACTCTCAGCATGCAAGGGATTATCCAGGCGCAGGCCGACCGCGGCATCTGGTTCGTATTTTCGAATTACGGCTTCATGATCGTTCCCTTCGCGGTCTACCTGATCGCGGCCACGGCGGAGACGAATCGCGCGCCGTTCGATCTGCCGGAAGCCGAGTCGGAGCTGGTGGCCGGGTTCCATACCGAGTACAGCGGCTTTCGCTGGGCTCTGTATTTTCTCGCCGAGTACGCCAATATCTTCGTAGTCGCCTCGGTGGCGGTGACGCTCTTCTGGGGCGGCTGGCTGCGGCCCTTCCCGAGCGTGAAATGGCTCGATTTCGCCTTCAATGTCGGGTTTCCGGTGATTCTCTTTGTATCGTCCGGCCTGCTGACTCTTACGCTGGTGAAGAAACTGCGGGACCCGATGCAGCAGAAGGTGCTGGTGGGGGTGGCGGTCCTGCTGATTCTGGTGGCGGGAATCTTTGCGGTTCCGGCGATCAACGGGCCGGTGTCGGGGATGTTCTGGTTCCTGTTCAAGGTGTCCACCATCATCTATACGTTGATCTGGTTCCGCGGCACGTTCCCGCGCTTCCGCTACGACCAGTTGATGAATATCGGCTGGAAGATCGCCATTCCCGTCGGGATGGCGGCTGTGGTAATCAACGCTCTTCTGGGGATGATCGGTCCGGCGAAAGGCGCTTAGTCCGCCTCTCCCGCGTTCACCAACGAGATCCAACACGGGCCGGCATCGGTATCGAAACCGGCGCGGATTACCTCGCGCGCGCGGCAAACCCGCACCGAGTATTCGGCGCCGTCGGTGACGGACGGGACGGAAATGCGAATTCCCGGTGCCAGCGTGCATTTCAGATTGCCTGCAATCATGTTGGCCAACTCGCCCATTACATCGCGCACATCGTCGGACACCGAGTGCGGGGCCGGCATTCCCAGAAAATGGCCGGCAAAGGCGCAGGCCTGTTCCGGTTCTACGTGAACACACGCCGCGCCGACCCATTCGCCGCTGAGGTAAACGGCTGCCGTGAGCGTCCCGTCCGCACCTGGACATAGCTCGGGTGAGGGACGCACCTCCAGACCCATCATGGTGCCGAACACCGACGCGACTACGGTTTCCAGATCTTCGCGGTGAAGCTTGGTAGCGGTTTCCAAAATGCCAACTCCTTTAAGCGGCGACGTAAACCACGGAATTGCCGACTGCGGCGCGGCGAAAACGATCGCCTGCCGGCAGCCCTGCCTCCGTGGTTCCAACCAGCAGGTACCCTCCCCGGAAAAGGCTCCCGTGAATTTCCTCCAGAATGCTTTTCTTGGTGGGCAGGTCGAAATAAATCAGGACATTGCGGCAGAAAACCACGTCGAACGGGCCGAGCGATTGCATGCCCGCACGCAGATCGAAGGAGCGGAAGCGGGCCATGCGCCGCACTTCCTCTTTGAGCTCCCATTCCAGCCCTGCGCGGCGAAAGTATTTCAACAGCAGCGCCACTGGTAATCCACGGTTCACTTCCAGTTGCGAATACCGGCCTGATTCCGCCTGCTTCAGCACGCGCGAGGAGAGATCGGTGCCGAGAATATCGATGTTCCAGCCGGCGACGCCCATTTCGAGGAGCATCATGGCCAGGCTGTAGGCTTCCTGTCCGGTGGAAGCCGCTGCCGACCAGCAGGTCAATTTTCGCGTCCTGGAGCGCATCTCCATCAGTTCGGGGATGATGGTGCGGCGCAGCGCCTCATAGTGCGCCGGCTCGCGGAAAAAATAGGTCTCGTTGGTGGTCATCGCTTCCACCACCTGGGCATGCAAGGGCGACGACTGGGTGGAGCGCAGCATCTCGCACAGTTCGTAGAGCGATGCCAGCCCGCGCTCGCGAAGGATCGGGGCCAGGCGCGCTTCCATCAGATACTGCTTTTCGGCATCCAGCACGATGCCCGAACCGGCGTAAACGTACTGCTGAAGATAGCTGATGTGATCCTGCGGCGAGGTCATGGACAATCGACCTCCCGCAGGATGGCCGGAACCACGTCTTCGAGCGGCAGGATCTCATTGGCCACACCGGCGTCGACGACTGCGCCCGGCATGCCCCAGACGACGCTGGTAGCTTCATCTTGAGCCACGATGTAGGACCCGCGCGCCGCCAGCCGCTGGGCGCCAGCCGTTCCGTCGTGTCCCATTCCGGTGAGGACGGCGGCGACTATGGCCGGTCCGTAGATCTCCGCGAGCGAACCGAACAGCGCGTCGACCGCGGGCCGGCATGAGTTGAGCGGCGGACCCTGATCGAGCGCGATGGCCGGACCCCGATCTGAATTGACGATACGCATGTGGCGGTCCCCCGGAGCGATATAAATGCGGCCAGGCACTGGAGTCTCGCCCTCGACCCCTTCGCCCACGGAGAGCGGCGTTAGAGTGTCCAATCGCTCGGCCAGCAGGCGCGTGAAGAGCGGCGGCATATGCTGGACGACGAAGATCGGCAGGGGGAAGTCGCCTGGGAATTGCGGGACCAGTTTTGCCAGCGCGGCCGGCCCCCCGGTAGAGACGCCGATGGCGACGGCGCGCCGCAGCGATCGGTTCGCGGACGGCAGAATTGCGCGTGCCGAGGGCGTTTGCGGCGCGGCGGCTTGGGTGGGCGCCATTTCGAAGAATTGACGGAGCTTGGGGATCAACTCGTGGCGGAGGTTCCCCAACGAGACGTCCAGCGACCCGGCATTGGAGGCTTTGGTGACGTAGTCATCGGCGCCCAGCGATAAGGCGTCGAAGGTGGCCGCGGCGCCACGCTCAGTCATAGTGCTGAACATGACCACGGGAGTGGCGCGATCCTGGCGGCGCAGTTCGCGCAGCATATCGAGGCCGTCCATCTCGGGCATTTCGATGTCGAGCGTAATCACGTCGGGGACCAACTGTGTAAGGCGGCTGAGCGCGATGCGTCCGTTAGCTGCCACCCCGACCACTTCGATGCCCGGGTCCTCTTCCAGGGCGTGGCAGACCAGCCTGCGAATCACCACAGAGTCGTCCACCACAAGCACGCGAATTTTCTGGCCCGGCTGGAGCAGGCGTGGGGTGCGGAGGCGCATCGGCCTTACTCAACCAGACCGGCCATGCGCAGTTTGTCTGCCAGGATCTCTTTGGTGAAAGGTTTCATGATGTATTCGGTGGCGCCCGCCTCGAGCGCTAAGGTCATCTGATCCATTTCGGCTTCGGTTGTGACCATCACCACCGGGACGGCGGAGAACCGCGCGTTGCCGCGAATCTTTCGAAGCAATTCCAGGCCGTCCATGACCGGCATGTTCCAGTCGGCCATGACGAGGTCCACCGGAGGGCCGGCGCTCAGCACGGCGAGGGCGTCGACGCCATTTCCGGCCTCCCGCACCTCGAACCCCAACTCGCGCAACGTGCGGCCGAGAATCATCCGAATGGCGCGAGAGTCGTCTACTACAACGGCGGTGGGCATATTGAAAATCCTTTCGTCGGCTGAAGACTGTCCCCTCGCGGCCGCAGCTCGGAGAGTAGCCGCGCGGACCCGCAAATCGGCCGCGCGGCAGTCGCCATAATCCGGCCGCGATGGGAAAGCGTTCTCAGAACTTGAACCGTGAGACCAGCGCTTGCAGCCGGGAGGCCATCTGCGTTAGTTCCTGCGCCGCCTTCTGGGTATTGTTGGCGCCTTGCGTGGTGTCCTTGGCGGCGACCGCCACACCGGTAATGTTCTTGCTAATGTCGCCGACGCCTTTGGATGCCTCGGCCATGCTGCGGTTGATTTCGTTGGTGGTGACGGTTTGTTCCTCTACCGCCGACGCGATGGCATTGGAGATATCGTTAATTTGATTGATGACAGTCGTGATTTCGCCGATCGCTCCCACGGCAGCCTTCGTGTCGCCCTGGATTGCTTCGATCTTCTGACTGATTTCCTCGGTCGCCTTGGCGGTCTGTTTGGCCAGTTCCTTCACTTCGTTGGCCACCACGGCGAAACCTTTGCCCGCTTCACCGGCACGCGCCGCTTCGATGGTGGCGTTTAGCGCCAATAGATTGGTCTGTTGGGCGATGGACGTGATCACCTTGATCACGTTGCCGATTTCCGTGCTGGATTCCCCCAGTTTGGTGACGGTGACGTTGGTGGCAGTGGCGGAATGGACTGCATTCTTGGCGACGCGAGCGGCTTCGTTTGCGTTTTTAGCGATTTCGCGAATGGAACTCTGCATCTGCTCGCCACCAGATGCTACCGTGGCCACGTTGCGCGATACCTGTTCGCTGGCAGCCGACACCACATTGGCCTGCGTAGCGGTTTCTTCCGCATTGCCGGCCATCTGATGGCTGACGGCCGTGAGCTCTTCCGATGACGATGCCAGCGCCTGGGCATTCTGGCCGATGGTGCGGAAGCTTTCTTGCAGATTGGACGCCATCTTGTTGAGATCGTCCTTGATGCGTGCATGATCGCCGCGATATTGCCCTTCTACGCGCGCGGCGAGGTCGCCGCCGGCGATCTTCGACAGAACCACCGAGGCTTCTTTCACCGGCTCGATGACGGCGTCCAGCGTGCGATTGACCCCGTGCACGATTTTGCCGAAATCGCCCAGATGACGCGAAGCATCGGCGCGATAGTCGAGTTTGCCATCCGCCGCGCTCCCGATGAGCGTGTCGATGTCGCCGATCAGGTTCTTCAAGTGCACCCGAACCTGCTCTATGGTGTCGTTGATGAAGGCCTTTTTGCCCGGGAAACGTTCCAGCGGAGCATCGAAGTTGCCGCGCCCGAATTCCGCCACGCATGCCATGGCCTTCTTCTTGACCTCAATGTGCCCGGCCACCATGTGGTTCACGCCGTCCGCCATGGTGCGGAAATCACCCATGAACTTGGCGCTCGGGATCTGTACGTCGATATCGCCCTTAGTGTGTTCGTCCGACATGCGGTTCATTTCGACGATGAAGGACTGCAAGTTCTGGCGCAACTGTTCGAGGTTGTCGTTAATGAAGACTTTCTTGCCGGGGAAGCGTTCCAGCGGCGCGCTGAAATTGCCCTTGGCGAATTCCGCCACGCACGCCATGGCCTTCTTCTTTACAGAAATGTGGCCGGCAACCATGTCATTGACGCCCTGCGCCATCGCGCGGAAATCTCCGCCGAACTTATCGCACGGAATCACCACGTCGATGTCGCCCTGGTTGTGTTCGGTGGACATGCGATGCATCTCGGCGATAAATGATTTGATATTGCCGCGCAGTTCCTCGAGGTTGTCGTTGATGAAAGCCTTCTTGCCGGGGAAGCGCTCGACGTCAAAGGGATCTTCAGCCGAATCAGCGTACCCTTGCCCTGGGTGCTGAATACATCCACCGTCCCTCCGATCCGTTCGACATTGCAGCGCACTACATCGAGCCCCACCCCACGTCCGGACACGTTGGTCACCGCCCTGGCGGTGGAAAAACCGGGGAGGAACATCAGGTTCATGGCTTCGTGTTCGCTCATCCGCTCCGCCTGCTCGGGGCGAATCAGTCCCTTTTCCAGCGCCTTTTGTTTCAGGCGGGCTACGTCAACCCCAGCGCCATCGTCAGCCACTTCGATGTTGACCTGGCCGCCCTCATGATAGGCCTTCAGGGATATCACTCCATGCGGCGGCTTGCCGGCCCGCCCACGTTCCTCCTGGCCCTCGATGCCGTGATCGCAGCAGTTTCGTACCAGGTGAGTCAACGGATCTTTGATGGCCTCGATAATCGTCTTGTCCAACTCGGTGCCGGCGCCGTCCATATCGAGACGCACCAGCTTGCCGCAGGCGTGAGCGGTATCGCGCACCAGCCGTGGCAGCTTGTTCCAGACCACGCCGATGGGCTGCATCCGCGTCTTCATCACGTTTTCCTGAAGTTCGCTTGTGATCAGGTTGAGCCGCTGCGCCGTGGCGGCGAGCGCGCCGTCTTCTTTTTGGGTGGTGAATTGCAGAACTTGATTGCGGGCGAGCACCAACTCGCCGACCAAATTCATGAGCTTATCGAGTAAGCCCACATCCACCCGGATAGCCGATTCCGCAACGGCCGAAGTTCTTTCGATTTCCGCCGGCACTTCCGTCGGCAGGGCCGGTAGTTCCGGAAGGTCCTCCGGGCGTTCCACGGCTGCCCGCAGACGATCGAGGAGCGGAGCATATTCATCGGGACCCTCTTTTTCTGTGGCTTCCAGATGGCCCAGAATTTTGCGAATGGCATCTACACATTCCAGAATCACGGCCACCACCCGTGGAGAGAGCCGCTTTTCGCCGGAACGCAATAAGCTCAAGAGGCTTTCGGCCTGGTGAGCGATCCGTTCCAGCAACGGAAAACCGAGGAATCCGCAAGTTCCCTTAATGGTGTGTATGGTACGGAAGACACTTGCCAATTATTCCTTGTCCGCCGGCCTTTGTTCCAGTTCGAGGATTTCCGAATCCAGGCGGTTCAGATTCTCGTTACTCTCCAGGAGAAACTCCCGTAATACATCCTGTTCCGACACAATGCATTTATCGGCGGGTAGGAGCAGGAGCGATAGGGCCGGCGGCAGCGATGTTTTTTTACGCGCTTGGGATTACGACATGGCTCGCAGATTGGGGAGATTCAGGATCAGCCATACCATCAGCGTGACCGTGGCGCCGTTTTCCGCTACCTTATCTTGCAGCGTCCATGCAAAAACGATCATACTGACCGCCAGGCCCCACTTTGACGAGGCGGCTCGAAAAGCCCGTCCCCACGAGCCGGCGACGATACGGGCGGGAGGATCGGCACCCTCGCGAATATACAGCCGGACAATCAGGATCGTGTCGCCCGCCAACAGTACGATCAGCCCGGGCAGGGGCAACAGTTGTCCCACGCCGAGCGCCAGCAAGACTCGCGCCAGCCGTTTCGCCCAGCGAGCGTCGTATGCGCTTGCCCACGTCTCCAGGACGGCCGAGCCAAGCAGCATAGCCGCTCCGGCTCCGAACACCATGCGTTCCAGAATGGCGCGGTTGTAGTGGCCGCGCACCAGTGCCCACACGACATCGTCGGGGTTGGCCAGATATGTCGCTACTGCCAGGCCGACCAGCAGTAGATGAAGTAAGGTCTGATGGCGGTATTCAAAACCAGTGGCTTTCATTTCCACCCCCCGGCGGCCGATTGCGGATGCGCGGACCGCTTCCAGATGAGATACGCCGGGATGCCCGTCAGGATCAGCCCCAAGCCGGCAAGTGACGGTCCCGGCCGGGTGACCAGCATGTTCCCCAGAAACCAGAGCGTGATAGCCAGAAACACCAGCGGCGTCACCGGGTAGCCCCACATGCGGTACGGCCGGGGCAAGTCGGCGCGCTTGCGCCGCAAGACGATGACCGCGGCCACCATGAGCGCGTAGAATACCCAGATGCCGAATAGAGCGTAGTCGATGAGCGTCTCGTAAGAGCCCGTCATCAGCAGGACGGCAGCCCAGACGGATTGCGCGACGATGGCGAAGGCGGGAGTCCCATAGCGGGGATGCACCTCCGCGAACCGGCGGAAAAACAGCCCGTCCGATGCCTGCGCGAAATATACCCGCGGAATCGTCAGGCAGCAGCCGTTCAGGGTGCCCAGAATGGACAACAGAATGATCGCCGACACCACCGTGCCGCCCGCCTGGCCCATTACGCGCCCGGCGGCATCGGCGCCGACGTGTTGGCTGGCCGCAATCTCGGGAATGGTCAGGACGTGCAGGTAGGCGATATTCGCGAGCAGGTAAATACCTGTCACTCCGAGCGTGCCGATGGTCAGGGCACGCACTACGTTGCGCTGCGGATTGCGGATCTCGCCGGCGACGAAGCTCAACTGCACCCAACCGTCGTAGGCAAGCAGGCAGGCGATGAGCGCCACTCCGAAACTGCTGAGCGCGGCGCCGCAAGGTGCGGGCGCAGCGTCGTGTCCGGTGTGTCCGCCCAGCAGCAGTGCGGCAACGATGATCGCGAAGATGCCCACCACTTTGGCCAGAGTGAAGCCTTTCATGAGGATGGCCCCGAGCCTTACCCCGCGATAGTTCACCCACGTGAAGATGGCCAGAACGGTCAGGCTGAGGACCTTCGAAGCGAGCGGGCCCATCGGTACCAGATAGGCGGCGTACATGGAGAACACTACGGCCAACCATGCGGATTGAGCGCCGCGCGTCACCGTGAACGACGACCATCCGCAGAGGAAGGCGGCGAACGGTCCGTAAGCCTCGCGCAGGAAGACGTATTGCCCGCCGGTAGAAGGAAACGCCGCGCCCAGTTCGGCGCATGCCAGCGCGCCGATCAGCGAAATCGCTCCCGCCATGACCCACACGCCGAGGATCAACGGCACGGAAGGCAGAGCGCGCGCCACCAGATTCGGCACCAGAAAGATGCCGCCGCCGATCGTGACTCCTACCACAATCGCGATGGAATCGCCCAGCGAAAGCCGGCGCGCCAGTTCCCTGGCAGGTGCGGCCATTTCGGCGACAGCTTTCGGCGGGTTCTCCATCTGAGGCGATGTTCAAGCGTACAACGGCGGAAGGCGAGGTGCAAACCATCCGCCGCAGCTCTGCATCGGCACATTGCGTTTCCGCGCCGCGGCCGTGAGGGACTCGGTTTGCGGACCCGAACCGTACCTAAGCCCGTACCTGTTGACATTCTAAAGGAAAAGCGTTATCGTTCTTTTGGATGTCTACAGGAGCCGCCAAAACCGACATATTGCAGGGCACCCTCGACCTGATGGTGCTGCGCACGCTCGAAACCATGGGCCCGCAACACGGGTTCGGCCTCGCCAAACGAATTCAACAGATCTCCGAAGGCGTGCTGGATCTCAACCAGGGCACGCTCTACCCCGCGCTGCTCCGCCTGGAACAGCGTGGCTGGGTGCAGTCGAAATGGGGCGCTTCGGAGTCCAACCGGAAAGCGAAGTTCTACCAACTGACGCGCGCCGGACGCCGGCAGGTGGAACGAGAATCGCAGGATTGGGAGCGCACCGTGGCATTGATGGCGCGCTTCTTGAAGCACGCGGAATAGGAGGATCGCATGCTCACTCTTTGGAAGCGCCTGGTAGCCATTTTTCACGGAGAGCGCCTGGATCGCGATCTCGAGGATGAGATCGCCGCCCACCTCGCCATGCAGGAGGAGGAGTTCCGCCAGCGCGGCATGAGCACCGCCGAAGCTCGCGCGGCAGCCCGCCGCGAATTCGGCGGTGTGGCGCAAACCGCCGAGGTGTACCGCGAGCGTCGCAGCCTCCCATGGCTCGATTCCGCCGCCAAGGATCTCCGCTACGCGCTACGCGGTCTTCGCCGCAATCCCGGCTTCACCGCCGCCGCCGTGCTGTCGCTCGCCCTCGGAATCGGCGCCAATACCGCCATCTTCTCCATGTACCACGCGCTGCTACTGCGCATGCTGCCGGTGTCGCATCCCGAGCAGTTGGTCACCCTGTATCGCACTGGCGCGTGGGGAACGGGCATCTGTTCGTACCCGCTCTACCAGGAAATCCGCAAGCGCAGCGACCTTTTCAGCGGCGTGGTGGGACGCAGCGCAATCGACAAGGCCGCCTTTCGCGCCGGCAATGGCGACCGTGCGGAGACGGTGCAAACGGAGTTTGTCACCGGCAATTATTTCTCCACGCTCGGCGTGGCGCCGGCCATCGGCCGAGTCTTCCGCGATGACGATAATGTCACGCCGCATGGCCACCCGATAGCCATCCTGAGCTACGATTTTTGGAAACGGCGTTTCGGCGGCGACCCGGCTGTTCTCGGGCAGACCGTCACGGTCGACAAAGATCGCCTGACCGTAATCGGTGTGGCCGCGCGCGGCTTCCGCGGAGTCGAAGTCGATCACCATCCCGATCTGTGGGAGCCGGCGATGATGGCCGACGCCAATTCCGCCGACGCCAGCAACTTCTGGCTCTGGATTCTCGCACGCCGCCATCCTCAAGACCCCACCAGTAAGGTGCAGGCCGCCATGCAGGTGCTGCTCGATCAGCATGTAATGGCGCTCTACGGGAGTAATCAGAACGCCGCCTTCCGAAAGAAGGCCATGGACCAGAAGATGGAAGTGCGCGCGGGAGGCGTGGGACTTTCCGATTTGCGCGAAGATTTCGCCCAGCCGCTCGTCATTCTGCTGGCGGCCGTGGGATTGGTGCTGCTGGCGGCCTGCGCCAACGTGGCCAACCTGCTGCTGGCGCGCGGCGCGGCCAGGCAGAAGGAAATCGCCTTGCGCTTGTCCCTGGGAGCCACGCGCGCGCGGTTGATGCGGCAGGCGCTCACCGAAAGTTTATTACTCGCGCTGGCCGGCACCGCATTGGGGATCCTGCTGGCCTGGTGGGGTGAGGGCGCAGTGCTGCAGTTCCTGCCCGCGGCTTCCGGCGATCCGTTCGACGCCGCTCCCAACCCCACCGCTCTGGCATTTACCATCGGCATCGCGATACTGGCCGCCGCCCTTTTCGGTGTGGCGCCGGCCTGGCGGTCGACAGCCGTAGATCCCGCGGAATGCATCAAATCGGGAGGCCCGCAAAGCGGCCGGCGAAACTCCGCGCTGCGCCAGACGCTGGTGGTGGCGCAGGTCGCCTTTTCGGTGATGCTGGTGGCGCTAGCCGGGCTATTCGGCCACAGCCTGGCAGCATTGCGATCGGTGGATTTGGGCTTTCGCAATCAGAGCGTCATCGGCTTCGCCATTGGAATGCCGTATGCTTGGAAGGTCGAGCAAGCCACGGCTGTCCGCGATGGATTGCTGGCCCGAATGCAGGCTTTGCCGGGCGTCTCGCTGGTGAGTTTCGCCTGCCCTGGACCGTTCCGGTATGGCTGGTCCAATTCCAGTGTGCGCGTTCCGGGATCGGATCTCACCGCCCACGAACCGGCCTGGGTGAGCACCCAGCAAGTGGCGCCACGCTATTTCGAAATCATCGGCAGCACGCCCGTGATCGGCCGTGAATTCAATCTCTCGGACACCGCGGCCGCGCCGAAAGTGGCGCTCGTGAACCAGGCATTCGTACGCGCTTTTTTGCCGGGCGAACGGTACCCGCTGAATCGCGTCCTCAACTTCAACGAAAAGATACCGGAGCCCATCGCGATCGTGGGAGTCGTGCGCGACATCCCGCACAAGGGGCTGAAAGAGAAGATCGACCCCACCGTGTATCTGCCCGTAACGCAATCTCCCGCCTATTTCGGCGCCGTGCTGATTCGTTCCGCGCGGTCTGTTAAGGAACTGGCGGCCGCCATCCGCCAGGAAGTCGAAAAGCTGGGCCCCGATTTTTCGGCCTACGATCCGAAAACCATGCGGCAGAGGATCGATGAATCCATTTTCCAGGACCGGCTGGTGGCCACTGTCGGCGGATTCTTCGGCGGGCTGGCGCTGTTGCTCGCCGCCATCGGGCTGTATGGAGTCATCGCCTACTCGGCGGCGCGGCGGGCGCGCGAAATCGGCATCCGCATCGCCATGGGAGCAAAACGCGGCGCGGTATTGTGGTCCGTGCTGCGCGGATCGCTGGCATTGGTGATCGCCGGCCTGGCGATCGGCGTGCCGCTGGCGCTTGTAGCTGCCCGCGAAGTCGCGCCGGTGCTATTCGGCATCAAGGCGGACGATTCCCTCACCTTCGTCAGCACGGGTGTCGTTCTGCTGGCCGTCGGACTAGCTGCCGCCGCGATCCCCGCGCGGCGCGCCGCATCGATGGACCCCATGGCGGTGCTTCGCGAGGAGTAGCGCGCGTGTGCGCGCGGTTTCGCTAAACACGCACCGCTCGCTCCAAGAACATCGCGCGCTGAGCTTCATCGCCTTTGGTGGCCGCAGGGACTGGCGGGGTGTGCCCGGCGCTTGTGGGACATGCTTTTAGCTTGTCCAAGCGAGCAAAGCTCGCCCTGGCCCGCAGGGCCATGAACACTCCTTGAAAAACCGGCCACCCACTAACGACATTCGCCGCAGCCGCTTCTTTCATCGCCTTTGGCGGTGCGCAGCGCTACGATGCACTCGGTCGAACAACCGACTCTCTCACGGTCGCGGCTCAGTAAGAAAAGCATCGCTCGTTGGTCGACATTCGGCTCGCCGCGTCATGAGCACTTGCCTTTCACTTCCGCACCGCATCCAACACATCCGGAATCTGCGACTGGCGTTCCACCCGTCCGTTCAGCCCTTCGTCCAACGTGATGTTGTTCTTCTCCAGCGTCTCCCCCAAAGTCTGATCGAGCGACGTGCGGGCGTGCGCGTAAGTCGCGCGGGCATTCACTTCCGAAATCTGCGCGTTCACCAGGGAGCGTTGATCGGCCATCAGCATTTGGAAGGTAGCGTTCTTGCCGCCCGACAGGAAATGCTGCTGATCGGCCGCCAGCAACTCTTCCTGCAACTCTCGCGTCTGGCGCGCCGTATCGTAGTGCGCATGCGCCTGGCGGAGCGCCGCCACGCGCGCCGCCACGTCCACCACGATGGTATTGATGTCCCTTTGGCTTGTGACTTCCGACTGGCGATGCTGAAGCTGTGCGATGCCATAGTCGGCCTGGGCGAAGCGGTTGCCCAACGGTATTGAAAAGCCGACCCCACCGACGTAATTGGAGAAATCATGCTGAAAAACCTGCTGGAAGGCGCGCCCATAGCCCCCCACGAAAGTAGCGTTGGGCAGCTCGCCATCCACCACGTGACCGACGCCGCCGACGCCGCGGTTGTAGGTTTGCAATTGTACGGTCAAGGAAGGCAGAAGCGGGTTAGTTGTGCCTGCGAGGTTAATCTCGTCGGTTTGGTCGCGATAATGGGAAACGGCGACGTCCGGCCGCTTGGCCATGGCGGTGTTCACCAGCTCACGCAGCGGCGGCAGGTCATCGGTATCGGGAATCTGCATGCGATCCACCAGCACGATGCCGGCGGCTTCGAGCGTGGGATCTTCCGTATGGCTGATGGCCTCTTTCATCAGCACCTCCTGCTGGCGCACGTTGGCCTGCGCGATCTGGAGCTCCTGGCGGCGCTGGGAAACTTCCGCCGCGGCGGGCGGCAACTGGATGGCGGGAATGGCTTCGGTGGCGATTTCCGTGCGGGTATCGTCGTAGAATTTCTGCGCGATCTCGAGAGCGCGCTGGCGGGCCTTCAACTCGTCCCCGGCCGCAGCCAGGTTGTAGTACAGATTCAGTACGCTGGCGGACAGGTCGAGCAATTGTCCGCGAAACACCTCGCGCGCCGCGGTGACGTTGATGCGGCTCACCCGAATGGTGCGGTCGTTCAGCTTCGTCCCGAAGCCTTGCAGCAGCGGCTGCCTGAAGATCACATCCATGCGCGCTGCCGACGATGGGTTGACGAAATCGCCCGGCGCGTTCTCGCCGAAAGTTTGTTGATACTCCCGGTAAGAAATCGAACCGCCGGTGAGCAAGCCCTGGGTTAGCTGGGTGTTGTAGGTGTGGGCCGACTGCACCAGCGACTCCGTCTGAGCCAGAATGGTGCTCGGCTCCGGGTACGTAGCATGCGAAAAGGTGGAGACATTCTGCACCGTCGGGTCGAAGTTGGGAACCACCGCGCCGATCTGTTGAACGGTTGCCCCGCCAGTTCCGCCTGCCCCGCCGCCGCCGCCACCACTGCCGCTTGACAGGCCGGCGGCGGCGATGGTTCCGTTGACTCCCACTCCGGAGTCCGCACTGGCGATCTGCGTGATTCCGGACAGCACGCCGCGCAGCGGCCCGCCCGCTTTAGCACGCTCCAGGTTGGCATCGTTCGTTAGCGGTCCGTAGCGGTCGATTTCCAGATTGAGGTTGTTCTCAATGGCCAAAGCCAGCGCGTCGGCCACCGTGAGATATAGATTCCCGGCGCGCATCAGGGCGTGCAGCCGCATGGAATTTTGCAGCCGGATGGGTGGAGTGCGAACCGGCATGTAGGGCCGGACGAGAGAAGGCACGTTCGCCACCTGGATCCCGACCGGCTGAGTTTGATCCTGAATCTGCGCCTGTGAGAGCGGTACCGCGCACACGGCAAGCAACCATACGCGTCTCACTTGCCACCTCCCGGAAGGTTCGCCGGAATCGCCGATTCGCGCGCCACCCGGCCGCTCTTGGCTTCCTCCATCGATACGTTGTTGACTTCGAGCGTGCGGCCCATAGCGTCGTCGAAGGCGATTTTGGCGTGGGTGTAATTGGCCATGGACTGCACTTCGGCGTCTTGATCGGACGCCAGTTGTTGCTGCGCGGCGATTACCAGGGCCACGCTGCCCACACCGTAATTGAAGCGTTTCTCCTCGGCGTCGAGATTCTGTTCAGAGAGTTGGCGCGTGGCCACTGCGGTCTCATAACGGGCCCGGGCCTGCTCGACATTGATCAAGTTGGTCTTCACGTCGACGCGCACCTGGTTGGTGGCGCGCTGCAACTGCAGTTCCGCCTGCCGCAACTGCAATTCGTCGACGACGTAATCGGCCTGGGCTGCCCGGTTGCGGAAGGGAATGTTGACGGTGATACCGGCGGAATAGTTGGGGAAATCCCGGCCGAAAACCTGGCTCAGCACGTTGCCCGTGCCGCCCAGGAAGTAGGGGTTGGGGGCGCCGCAGCAGTTTTGGTACAGCGGATTCGCAGGGCCGGCCAGACCGACGTTGTTCACGTCCGCAAACGCCTGCAGAGTGGGAAGCAGGTTGTTCCGGGTGCCCTTGAGCAGGATTTTCTTGCTATCGAGATTGATGTTCGCCGTCTCCATTTCAGCGCGGCTTTTGAGTGCTTCCTCTACCAGATCCTGAACGGGCCGGAATTCATCGGTCTTCGGAACCTCAATGCGGTTGAGTGGAATCACGTGAATCTCATCCAGCCAGGCGTTTGCCATGGCATTGCGGTTGAGCGCGTTTTTGAGCACAATCTCCTGCTGCTGTACGTTGGACTGGGCGATCAGGAGCGCCTCTTTGGCGGCTGAAACCGCGGCCCCCGTGCGCGTGACTTCGATCCCCGCCATGGCGCCGATCGCAACCTGTTTCTTGTTGCCGTCGTAAAGCTTCTGGGCAGCGTCCAGAGCCTGCTGCTTGATGCGCACGGCCTCGTCAAAGCTGACCAGGTCCCAATAGAGATTCAGCACGGCGGCGACCGTGGTGCTCACCTGCTGTTTCAGCAACAGGTCGCTGATCTTCAGGTTATTCTTGGCCACCTTGATGTAGCGGTTGTTGACCGCAAAACCGAAACCTTGCAGGAGCTGCTGGGAAACCTGGAAATCGAGCTCCCCCTGGAAAAACGGGTTGTACAAGGGGACGCTGCTGTTCTGAAAGGTGCGGGCTTCCTGGACGTCGAACAAGATGCTGGTGCCGGTGATGAAGCTTTGGCTGTACTGTGCGTAGAACTGGCGGTAGCTGTTCACCAGTTCCGTAGTGGCATTCAACTGGGTGTTGGTTTCCGGCGTGGTTTGGTGACCGGCGGCAAACTGGATGTAGAGACCGGGATCCAGATTCGGGGGATTGGGTCCGATTCCCGTGATGACGGTGCCCACGGAACCGATTCCCGCGCCGCCCGCAAGGCCGCTCGACGCCGTGCTGACGCCCGCCGTGCTGACGCTCGTGGGCCCTGGGAGCACCGGCGAGTTGATGTCGCGCAGAAGGCCGCCGGACTCGGCGCGCTTCAGCACTTCACGCGAGAGAAAGGGACCGTAGCGCTGCACGGCGATATCGAGATTATTTTCGAGCGCCAGCGCAATCACGTCCTGCGCGGAAAGATAGAGGTTTCCGCTGCGCACCAGCTGCTCCAGCCGCGGAGAGTTGGTCAGCTTGATCGGCGTAACCACGCGCTTTTCCATATGGAAAGGCTTGAGAAGCCAGTAGGTGTATTTGTTCTGCGGAGGTGTTTCGATGGAGACCTCCGGCTGCTGCGCCCACAGCGCGACAGCGGAAGCCCACAACATCACAGCAAGAAAACGAGGTGCAATCATGGTTGAGTCCGGGGGTGTGCACCGCAACTGCGCTGCCAGCCGCGCTATCTGCCGAACTCGCTGCAATCATTGCACTTAAAAGTGCCGCAAAGAACGTGGTGTGGGCCCGCAAGTGTCCGTTCGCGAACACTGGTTTACGGAATCGGACGGGCCTCAACGCAAGCACGCCACGTTGACCGTATACATCCCGACGCACTTGCGCGCGCACGATTCCGCCTCCTCGATCCGGCCGGCGTGGTAGCCATGCGCGCTCCGCCGGCGCGATAGCTTTGGTAAAGCGGTGCTGGTGGTCAGCAATCCGGCATAGTCGGCAGGCTCGATGTCAGCCTCGAATCGTTCTGGCAGGCCGCGTTTTCAATCGGCGCCTGGCCTCTTGCAGGGGCGACTCCGGCTCCGCAAATTTGGCTCCGGGTTGGCCGGACTCCGCAGCGCCACCCGAGCTCACGAAGTACTTAGCGTAGCGAAAAATTGACCCTGGATGCCCCATTTAGACGCGGCATGACCCTTGGACTCCGTATGGCACATGAGATGGTGTTCGGTTAGGATAGACAGAAGCCCATCTTTCCTATCGGAGCACCCATGACCACTCGTCAACAGGCCGTACCATTGTTAGTAGTCACGCTATTGTTTTCCGCCGTTGCGGACATGCGCGCACAAGGCCGCGGCGCGCAGACCGCCGCACCGGCGCCGGCCGCCGCAACACCAGCCGCACAAACGCCCGCGACGCCCCCTGCACCCGCTCCCGGACGCGGCGGCCTGGCCGGCCCCGGACCCGCGGTGGGCGGCGAGATAGATGAAACACCGGTGGTGACGCACCATTCCATCACCGTGGATGGCAAGATCCTGAACTATACCGCGACGGTCGAACAGATGCCTCTGAAGAATGCCTCCGGCGAGACCGAAGCGCACATCTTTTACATGGCGTACACGCTCGACGGCGCCGAAGCCAACAAGCGTCCCCTCACGTTCTGCTTCAACGGCGGGCCCGGTTCGGCATCCATGTGGGTGCACATGGGCGGCATGGGGCCGCGCAGTCCCAAACTGCTGCCCACGGGCACTATGCCGCCTCCCCCATATCAATTGAAGGACAATCCCGACACCTGGCTGGACCGGACCGACCTGGTTTTCATCGACCCGGTTGGCACGGGATATAGCCGCGCCAAGACGGTGGAAATCGCGCACCGCATGAATGCCGTGCAGGGAGACATACAGTCGGTGGGCGAATTCATGCGCATGTACATCGCGCGCAACAGCCGCGAGGTGTCGCCATTATTTATCGCCGGCGAGAGTTACGGCACATTCCGCGCCGCTGGATTGGCCGGCTATCTCATCGATCGCGGAATTGCCTTCAACGGAATCGTTCTGATCGGCACCACGCTCAATCTGGAAACCATTTGGAGCCGCAGCGACGACCTGGTGTACGAGTTGGAACTGCCCACCTATTGCGCCGATGCCTATTACCACAAGAAAGTCGCCGCCGACCTGCAGAAGAAGGACCTGAAATCATTTCTGAAGGAAGCCGAAGCACTCGCCCTGGGCGAATATTCGACAGCACTGTCGAAAGGCGATGACTTGCCCGCCGCCGAACGCAAGGCCGTGATCGACAAGCTGGTGCGTTTTACCGGACTCGACGCCCACTATCTGGACCAAACCAATCTGCGTTGGGACGTCTCCCACTTTACGCGGCAACTTTTGCGCGACAAGGAACAAACCATCGGCCGTTACGATGGCCGGCTGGCCGGACCCTCCAGCTTGAACACCGGCGAGACATCCGAGTACGATCCTTCCAGCACCCTCATCACGCCGCCGTTTACGGCCATGTTCACCAACTACATTCGCAACGAGCTGGGTTACAAGACGGACATGTACTACTATCCCTCCGGCGGCATTCAGCCGTGGGATTATCAGGTGCAAAACGGATTCGGCGACACCACCAGCATGCTCCACAACGCCATGGTGAAAAATCCCTATTTGAAGGTGATGGTCGCGGCGGCATATTTCGACCTCGCGACGCCGTATTTCACCGCGGAATACACGTTCAATCACATGGGATTGAGCCCGGAGATGCACAAGAACATCAGCTGGCAATTCTATCAATCGGGCCACATGCTATATATCGACAGCGATTCGCACACCAAACTGAAGCACGACTTCAGCGAGTTCCTGTCGTCGGCGCTGCCTAAGGACCTGCAGTAAGACGTGCACAAAGCCGTAATCTTCGATCTCGGCCGGGTGCTGGTCAATTTCGATTTCAAGCGCGGTTACCGGGCGCTGGAAGGACTTTGCCCCTACGCCGCGGCCGAGATTCCCAAGCGCCTTTCCGGCTGCGGCCTGGTGGAGGAATTCGAGACCGGCTTGATCGAGCCGCGCGATTTCGTGGAGCAGCTGTCGGCCGTGCTCGATCTCACCGTCGACTACGAGCGCTTCTGCCAGATTTGGAACTCGATCTTTACGGAAACGTTGGTGCCCGAGACGATGCTCGCAGGTCTGGCGGCGCGCTATCGCCTGCTGCTGCTCTCCAATACCAACGCCATCCACTTCGAGGGACTGCGCCAGACGCACCCCATGCTCCGCCATTTCCACCATCTGGTGCTGTCATACGAGGTGAAGGCCATGAAGCCGCGGCCGCAAATCTTTCAGGCGGCCATCGCTCTCGCTGGATGCCGCCCCGAAGAATGCTTCTATACCGACGACATCGCCGATAACGTGATGGCGGCGCGCCATCTCGGGATGGACGCGGTCCAGTTCGAATCGTTGACGCAATTGCAGAAGGAACTGACGGCCCGCGGCATTCGGTGGGAATGATGCCGGATTATCTCGGTTGAAGAACATCGCAGGGTGAGCTTCATCGCCATTGGTGGCCCGCGGGAACTGGCCGGGCAGTTGCCCGGCGGGGCAAGCTAAAAGCATGCCCCACGACTGAAAACACCGGCAATTTGTGGGATAAGCTTCAGCTTGTCCAGGCGAGCCCGGCTCGCCCTTGCCCCGCAAGGCCATGAAGCGGTCCCAGACATGAACAGGCCCTTGAGCGCGTATGACGAGCACAGCTCTTCTTTGCGCCTCCACGCAAACAAAAAATGCCGGGCGCTCTCGTGAAAGAGCACCCGGCCTAAGGAAACCCTGGATCTGCTCGGAGGATTCAGAAAGCAGGGTCGGAGGAGCTTTTTCTACGCCAGGAGGCCGCCGTGACCCAGGCAAGCCACTTCCCAGCCAGTCACATGATACCGCGCCAGAAGGGGAGGCATCACCAGGTCGACCACGTTCGGTTTGGCCGACCGGAAGCATCCCGGCGCTGAAATAATCGGCACCTCGTCTTTATACGCCATGAGCAGCAGGTTGCCCGGCTCCACTGGCGCCAGGAACCGTTCCACTTGTCCGCCCACCTTTAACATCGCCTGGCCGATCACATCTTCGGGCCCGGCCGGTGCGGTAGTGGAAGCTACCAGAATCACACAAGGTTTCGAGCGCAGCAGATGTTGCATGCAACGCGCTACGGAATTCTCATCCTCGGTGCACGACAGCACGAAATTGGCACTCACCCCGAAGCGCTCCAGCCGCTGGCGCATGATGTTCTCGAAAAGCTGCCGGGCCCGCTCCCCGCTGATTGGGTCGGTGTAGAGAACTCCTACGCTTGGCGCGCGCAGCGGACGTGCCTGCAGAATCGGCCCGCGCTCCTTGATAATGTTGATGACTGCTTCCAACTGGTCTTTGCCAACCGCGAACGGCGCGCTCTTCACCGTGGCGATCCGCTGGCCCGCCACCGCATAGCTGAAATTGAGTGCCGTGGCGATTACCACGCTCGCGGCACAGTTAATCTGTTTAAGCAGTTCGTCGTCTACCAGGACGCAGCAATTCTCGGTAGCGAGCAAATTGGCCCTACCGCCTGCCGCCAGGCGGATTTCGAAGCTGCCGCAACCCATTTCGCTGGCTACCTGGCAGACGGCGTCATCTTCTCCGACTTCGCCTTCTTCCAGCTCGGTAACCCAAATGGATTCCATGCCTTCGGACTCTAAAACCCGGACGTCTTCATCGCTGATGACGTGTCCCTTCGCCAGCAATTTCTTCCCACCTGGACGGAACACCGTACAACAGAGGACCCGTCCAGTTGAGGATTTCACTTCAACCGTTTGCGCTCTCATGCAAGCCTCACAAGAAGTAGGATCAAAACGTGATTTCAGGTTTTTTAGTCCTGAAAGACGATTCTAGTCCGAAAGGCCCGTATGCGGGTGCTTTATTTAAATGGTCTTTTGCGGGGCGTCGAAAATGCACCTTTGGGGGTAGTGGACTAACTATCATATGTAGGAAAACTCGACACGTCCGGCGATTCAAGCGGGCCTGACGCTGGTGGAGATCAACGACTTCTGCAACCTCCGATGCCCCATCTGCTACGCCGCCAGCGGCCCGGAACGGAAATTCCACCGCGACCTGGCTACCATCGAGCGGATGCTCGACGCCGTGGTCCGCAATGAGCGCCATCCCGACGTGGTGCAGATCTCCGGCGGCGAACCCACCCTGCATCCCGACTTCTTCCGCATCCTGGACCTCGCCCGCGCCCGCCCCATCCGCCACCTGATGGTCAACACCAACGGCACGCGCATCGCTTCCGACCCCGAATTCGCCCGCCGCCTCGCCGAGTACATGCCGGGCTTCGAGCTTTACCTGCAGTTCGATTCCTTCGAGGAAGGGCCGCTGCGCCAGTTGCGCGGCGCCGATCTACGCAGCGTTCGCCAGGCGGCCATCGCCCGTCTGAACGAACTTGGCATCTCTACCAGCTTGGTGGTCACCCTACAGCGCGGGGTCAACGATACCGAGATCGGCCGCCTTCTCGACTATGCCGCGCAGCAGCCATGCGTGCGCGGTGTCGTGTTTCAACCCGTGCAAGCCGCCGGCCGCATCGACGGCTTCGACCCCGCCAAGGACCGCCTTACCCTCACCGAAGTGCGCCGGCGAATTCTGGAGCAGACGTCTCTGTTCCGCCCCGAAGACATTATCCCCGTCCCCTGCCATCCCGACTCGCTGGCCATGGCGTACGCCCTCAAGCTCGACGGCCGGGTGATCCCGCTCACCGGCTTGGTGCCGCCTGACGTTTTGATCAACGGCGGCCGCAATACCATCAATTTCGAATCGGATGAGGCGCTGAAAGCCAGTCTGTTCCGCGTCTTTTCCACCAATCACTCGCCGCAATCGGCCAGCGGCACTCTACGCGAGCTGCTCTGCTGCCTTCCCAAGGTCGACATGCCGGCTGGCTTCGGCTATGAGAATGTTTTCCGCGTGATCGTCATGCAATTCATCGACGCGCACGCCTTCGACGTACGCTCGGTCAAGAAGACCTGCGTCCCCATCGCGCATCCCGACGGGCAGCGTCTGATTCCCTTCGATACCTACAACATGTTCTATCGCGACGGCCTGGAAGAGACGGTGCTGGGGCCGCTGCGGCGCGAGCGGATGGAGGTGGCTGGTGTCTAACGGGATCGGTAAGGGCGTCGGCATTGCTCTCGGTTGCGCGTTCAGTGCATGCCTCGTGGCCTTCGCGTCCTTTGCCGCTTCGAATGCCGCGGGGCTCGTCGTAATCCTCGGTATCGGCATCGTGCAGGCAGCGTGGATCGTTCCACTTTGGCTCCATTACCGCCGCGCGGGTGAGGCGGAAACCGCCAAAGGCCTTATAATCGCTGCCGGGATCATCTTCCTGCTGAACGCAAGCTGTTGGGGCGTGGTCGCAACGATGCGCTAAGGTTTAGATCTGCTGCGGTACGGGAATCTGAATCAGATTATCGTCGGGAGCGGTCATCTGCCAGACTTGTGCGTCCCATCGTTCCGGACGCAGAATACGCAGCACCGCAATCTCATCGCATGCCTGGAACTTCGGGCATCGCACGCAGTCTTTCCACGCCTTCAACGGCAGTGCGCCGCGCTCCACTACCTGAAAGCCAACCTTCTCGAAGAAGCCCGTCACGTATGTGAAGGCGAACGCCGCGTCCAGCTCATATTCCTGCGCTTCCCTGACGAGCGAGCCCACCAGCTTGCGGCCCACCCCGAGAGTCTTGGCCTGCTCCGACACCGCCAGCGACCGGATTTCGGCCAGCACCGGACTGTAAAAGTGCAGCGCGCCGCACCCGAGCAGCTTCTCCCCGGAGAGAACGACGGTGAAATCGCGAATCGCTTCCGACATCTCGAATTCCGTGCGCGGCAGCATGACACCCTTGGCAGCGTAGCTGTTGATCAGGTCGAGAATCGGCGGAATGTCGTGCATGACCGCCTTGCGCGTGGTCAGCCGCAGCCGCGCGCCGTCTCTCGACTCGACGAAATCTTCTGCCTGCAAACTGCTGATCATGCTGTTATTACCTCTCCGAGCGTCATCTCCGTGCCGATTTCCTCGCCCCCCAGAACGCGCGCCAGTACGTCCGGCGCAGCCCCCGGCGCGATCCTCACCCGCGCCACTCCCCCCGCCAGCCCGTCCAGCGCGGCATTCAACTTAGCCTGCATTCCCCCCGTGGCAACCCCACTCGCGATCAGATCGCGGCTCTCGGCCGCCGTCAGCACACGGCGAATGCGCCGCTCGCCATCCAGCACACCTTCCACGTCCGTAAGGAAGACCAGCCGTTCGGCGCCGAATGCTGCCGCGCAGGCCACCGCCATCTGATCGGCATTCACATTGTAGACCCGGCCCTGCCGGTCGCCCGCCACGCAGGCCACCACCGGAACGAACCCATTTCCCACCAGCAGGTGCAGCAGCGCGGGGTTCGACCGCGTGACGCGCCCCACCGCTCCCAGCGCCGGATCCATTTCTTCCGCTTCCGCCAGCAGGGCATCGATGCCCGATAGCCCCACCGCCAGCGCTCCCGCGCGATTCAGGCTGGCGACCAGCTCATGATTCACGCTTCCCGCGAAGATCTTGAGCACCGCGTCGAGCGTTTCCGGCGTGGTGACTCGCAGGCCGCCGACGAAACGGCTCTCGATGCCGCGCTCGGCGAGATAGCGCGTCATCTGCCTTCCGCCGCCATGCACGACCACCAACTCCAAGCCGCGTCCGCGCGCCGCGGCCAGTTGCTCGGCTAGCGAATCGCGCGATTCCGCCGCGTCGAGCAGCGTGCCGCCGAGTTTTACCAGAACCTTCACAGCAACCCCTCGGCCTCGGGATAACCCAGCAGCAGATTCATGTTCTGGATGGCTTGCCCCGCCGCGCCTTTCACCAGATTATCGATGGCGCTCACCACTACTGTGCGCCCGCTTGCCGCGTCGAAGGTGATCCCGATATCGCAGAAGTTGGTGCGCGCCACGGCGTGCAGGTCGGGGAAATGGCGGGGCTGATAGATGCGGACGAAGGCCTCGCCGGCGTACCGCCGCTCGTAAATCTGCACCAGTTCCTCCGCGCTCGCGACGCCCGTGGCGCGGAAATAGATGGTCTCCAGAATGCCGCGATCGAGCGGCAAAAGCTGCGCCGTAAAGCTGAATTCGCGCTCTTCGAGGCCCGAAATCTGCAGTACCTCCGGCACATGCCGGTGCCGCAGCACCGAATACGCCGAGAAGTTCTCGGTGACTTCGCAAAAGCTGGAAGACAGCCGCGGCTTCCGCCCCGCGCCGCTGACCCCAGATTTGGCATCGCAAACGATGCCCGCCGCGCGGTCGACCACGCCAGCTTCGAGCAGCGGCCGGATGGCGAGATTGGCGGCCGTCGGGTAGCACCCTGGATTAGCGACCAACCGCGCCCCGGGAATCGCCGCCCGGCAGAATTCCGGCAGCCCGTAGACAGCCTCGGCGAGCAAGTCCGGCCGAGTGTGCGCTTCTTGGTACCAGGCAGTGTAATTCTCAGGCGTCCGCAAGCGAAAAGCGCCGCTGAGGTCGACCACGCGAGCCCCCGCGTCGAGCATGGGCCCGGCGAGTTCCATGGAGACTTCCGGCGGAGTGGCGAGGAAGACGACGGCCAGTCCGGCATCGCGAACTGCCTCGGCGGTACAAGGGATAGAAGGCGGACTTTTATGGTTCCGAACGGGCGAGTGTCCGCCCCCATCGTCCCGATGCTCCATCAGAACAGGCTCCGCATGCGGGTGATGTTGCAGAATATGAACGAGTTCCGCCCCGCTATACCCGCGATGTCCGACGATACCGACCTTCGTTGCCAAGTGATTGAATATTCCTTCCTATGAATAAATATACCATATTCGGACGATTATACTAGACGCGTGTTGGGGGGATTGAATATTCATCCGATCAGAAAGGTCTTTTGGCCTAAATCCGTTCCAGCTCGTCGGAAGGGCGATGCGGGGTGGTTTCAGAGGTCGATTGAAAAAGTGCCGCCAGTGTGGTCAAAAAGAACCTTGGTGGTCGAAGAATCCACTTTGCCCCAGAAGTCCTAGACCAACATTGTCTAGACCGACCGTAAACCCCGCATAGATATCTATGGTAATGACGCCAGGAAATTCTATTTGCACTGGCCAGTAAAATGTTGGAACCGACCCGTTCCCCACGCCAGCGGTGCTACTGGCAAGTTTTGTGAGAGGATCGAAACCGAGGAGAAGCGCAAAGGAAAGGGGGAATGTGCAGTGATCGGCCCCGGAATCAACTATGGCGTAACACGGTACCCTTGATATTCCGTTCTTGAGATCAAGGCGCACTATTGGACGTTTTGCGACGTGTCCAGTAGGAAAGGAAACGTCCGGCGGACAGTTGAATGATGTGTATGGAACTTGGTGCCAAGCCACCCGAGGTCCTTTTTCAAAAAAGGAATGCCCCAGGCGATTGAGGAACACGTACAATCACGGGGTCTTTCTCGCCCAATTCATGGGCTTTGCGAATCGCGTCCTTCAACTCCGCCGCGTAAGCCAGGACGCGATCTTCATCGTGCGAGGTTGCGACCCAAGCTCCAACTGGAACTCCCTCCAGGAGCTTGCCGAAGTCATGAACCATCGGTGCCATCGCTGCCATTTCACTCCTCACTTCTATAGACGATCCATCCATCACGTTTGGCTTAGCTATTGTGCACTAAACCGTGATTTCAACGAGGCGTGGGTAGCGGCCCACCGGCACTAACTAATCTGCAGATGGACGTTAGGCGAGGCGCAGATGGCCACGTTCTGCCGAGCCGGCGGGATTACCAGCGAGCGAATGCGGCCAATGTTTTGGCATCGCGGACAGGCCTAGCGGGAGGGCCGCCGCTCCGCACGGCACGTACTGGCAGGCCGGTCTCGGCGGCCGATTCCCGTGGATCAGTCGAAAACATGCGTTGAATGACCTTAGCTTGACGGTTGCCAACTTGGGCAAGCTAAAGCAAAGCTAAAGCATGCCCCACATCAGTTCTCCGACATCGACCGGTGCGCCAGATCGCCGAACAGGGGCAGCGAGTACATCTCGTCGTGGGAGGCCTTCACCATCATGAGAATCGACATCACCAGCAGGGCGGCGCTCACCAGATCGTGGAGGTGAAAATGCGCGACGGGTATGAGCGCCCATTTGAGCACCTGATCGTTCATCAGCCAGGCGACGAAGAGGTATAAACCCTGGAAGGCGTGGAAACGAACCGGCGGGACATTCCGGAAGCGCTGTGCCGCCAGCACGATGATGGCGGCGATCCACCCCATACCGGGGACGTAGCAAAGGATCGAGGCCGTCCGCGGACTGATGCCGGATAGCGGGTCCTGCGGATTTCGCGGCGGTGGCGGCGGCGATGGCCGAGGCGGCGGGCCCGCGGACGGCTCGACCGGCTGCGCCGCTCCGCATTGGCGGCAATAAGCCTGAGTCGCCCCCACCTGGTTTCCGCACTGGCTGCAAAAAGGCATCTATCTTTCTTTACGTTATGCGAGCCTAATCTGTTCCGGCAAGCACATTCCGCATGAGCGCTACCCGGCCATGCTAACATTCTGGCCATGAGGACGCTACGTGCCGCCATCCTATGCGCGGCCTTGGCTGCCGCGTTGCCGGCGGCAGGCAAGCTCGAAATCTACTGCATCGACGTGGAAGGAGGCAAGGCTACCCTTTGGGTTGGGCCCTCGGGGGAATCCATGCTGGTGGATGCCGGGTGGTCCGGCCACAACCATCGCGACGCCGAGCGCATCGCGGCCGCGGCCAAAGCTGCCGGGGTGAAGAAAATCGATTTCCTGGTGATTACGCACTATCATACGGACCACGCCGGGGGTGTGCCGCAACTGGCGGAAAAGATGAAAATCCGCACGTTTGTGGACCACGGGCCCAACACCGAAACCGGCCAACCCGCCGAGGTACTTTTCGGCGAGTATGCGCGCTTCCGCGATAAGGGCGAGCATGTCGTCGTCAAGCCTGGCGACAAGTTGCCCATTAAGGGTCTGGACGTGGAGATCGTTTCGTCGGACGGCGCCCTCATCCCGTCGCCGCTGGCGGGCGCGGGCCAGCCCAATCCCGATTGCGCAGGCCCGCAGCCGGAACCGGACAAGACCGAAAACGCCCATTCCATCGGGATGGTGGTGACTTACGGCAGCTTCCGCGCGGTGGATCTGGGCGATCTCACAAAAGACAAAGAGTACGGGCTGGTGTGTCCCGAAAACAAGCTCGGGACGGTGGAATTGTTCATGGTTTCGCACCATGGAATCGAACAGTCGAATTCGGCGGCGCTGGTGCATGCGCTGCATCCCCAGGTAGCCATCATGAACAACGGTTCGCATAAAGGCGGATCGCCGGATGTCTGGCAACTCATCCACGACAGCCCCGGCATGGAGGATCTCTGGCAGTTGCACTACTCCGTTCCCGCCGGCAAAGAGCACAATTCGGCCGATCCGTTCCTCGCCAACGTAGACGAGATCTGCCAGGGGCAATGGCTCAAAGTGACGGCGGAGAAGGATGGGTCATTCGAGATTTGGAATCAGCGCAATAAGTACCAGAAGAAGTACGGCAAGCGGTAAGCAATGTTCACCACGGTGGCACGGAGCCCCCCAAGCTACACCGCGCTTGGGTGGCAAGATCAAAAAACCAAGAACTATATTGGATTTTTTCTCTGGGGAAACTATAAGACACGGAGAAAAACAAAGTCAAAGGCGAAACTGGAGCCCACGGAGGTGGCAGAGGGCACAGAGGGGAAAGGGTTCCCGGGGCTCAGCGCTCCGGTAGGTGCGCTTCGGGAAAATCTGCGCCGCCCGCAAGACAAGTAACGTAACGTTACACTGATTCCCCGCCAGTTAGAGTGCGCGGTTTATACTTGATCCTGGACGCGGAACCGAATGCGGAACGAAGCCAATGGCGCCGAATTCGCCAACCAGCCCGGTGCGGCTTCACGCGAGGCGCTGGTCCGCGAACAGTTGGAGCGCATTCTCGCGAGCCCCGGGTTTCAGGGGGCCAGCCGGCGGACGCGGCTGCTGCGTTACCTGGTGGGGGAAGTTCTGGAGGGGCGGGGCAATTCCCTCAAAGAACTGGTAATTGCTACGGAAGTATTCGAGCGAACACCGGATTACGACCCGCAGGTGGACTCCCTGGTTCGGGTGGAAATGGGGCGGCTGCGATCGCGGCTGCAGGAATATTACGGCCAGGCGGGCACGGGCGAGCCGGTCCGCATCGAAATTCCCAAGGGCGGTTACCGGCCGGTCTTCGCGTTTCGCGACCCTCTACCGGAGACCGCGCCGGGACCGGCGGCGGACCGCATTCCGGAGCCGGTGGTCCAGGCCACCCGCTCGGGATGGCAAAGGTGGAAATGGATCGTCGCTGGCATTGGCGGAGCGGCTGCGGTGGCGGCAGCGGTCTGGCTCCTGCGCACCACTGCTCCGCCGCTCCCACGCTCGATCGCCGTGCTGCCCTTCCTGAATCTGAGCGGCGACCCGGCCAACGAATATCTGGGCGATGGCATTAGCGAAGAGGTCACCGAGGCCCTGGCGCAATCTTCCGACCTTCGCGTAGTCTCCCGCACTTCCGCTTTTCAGTACAAGGGGAAAAGCGCCGACGTTCGCGAGGTGGGCCAAAGGCTGGGAGCGCGCGCGGTACTGGAGGGCAGCGTCGGGCGCCGCGGCGAAAAGTTCCATGTGGTGGCGCAGCTGATTCGCGCGAGCGACGGATACCATCTCTGGTCGGACGTTTACGATGCCGGGGTGGTGGATCTGCCCTCGGTGGAGGCGCGAATCGGCCAGGCAGTACGCGAAAAGCTGAGCGTGTCGCCGCCGCCCATTGCCACGGCGACGGACTCCAACGCGGTGAACAACCCCGAAGCGCACGACCTCTATCTTCGCAGCGCCTTCGAATTCAACCGGCGCACCGTGGATTCGACCAAGAGGGCGATGGAACTGGCACAACAGGCGGTCCAAAAAGATCCCTCCTACGCCCAGCCGTATGTGCTAATGGCTTCGGCCGAGTCGCAGTTGAGCACTCTGTTCGCGGAAAGTCCGCACGTGGCAGCGCAGCGCGCGCGGGAGGAGCTGGCGAAAGCGCTGCAGCTGGACCCGGGAAATAACGGAGCTCACGCGCAATTGGCTATGCTGGCCTATACCAATGAATGGGACTGGCCTAAGGCGGAGCGCGAATTTCGGCTGGCGTTGGCAACCGGATCCCATGGGTCGGCCGAGAATCTCTATGGCTGGTGCCTCATGACGCGGGGGCGTTTCGCGGAAGCCCGCAAGCATCTGGAGAACGCCGCGGAACTTGACCCCCTGTCTCTTGGCCCGCAACTGAACCAGGTAGAGGAAATGCTGACCGAACGCGATTACGCCGGCGCGAAGCGTAAAGTGGACCGCGTTCTGGAGACTGCACCGTCGAATTTCGTCGCATTGGCGCTGGCTTTCGCCGTAGCCTTGGCGCAGGGCGATTGCCCAGATGCGACTCAGTCCAACCAGAAGCTGCTGGCCACGTATCCGCAATCCCCATACGCGCACCTGACGAGCCTTGGCGCCGACGGTTTCTGCGGCCATCCGGAGCGGGTGGAACCGAAACTGGCTGAAATCCTAAGCGGGCACCCTCCCGGATTTCTGTCCCCCTATGCGGTGGCCACGGTGTACGGCGTCCGCGGCGACGCCGGCCGTGCCATGGATTACTTGCATAAATCGGCCGATCTGCGCGAGCCGACCATCCTGATGTTGATGGTCGAGCGGGCGTTCGACCATGTGCGCCAGGATTCACGCTTCGTGGCGCTGGAGCGGCAGGTGGGGTTAGTGGAATAAGAGCGAGCTTCGCTCGATTGGACAAGATGAAGCATGTCCTACGGCACGATCGACAGCACCGTCACCACCGTATTGTTGGAGAATAGAAAACCATAATCGAGGTTGGAAGCGGTGACATTCGCACTGGTCACCAGTCCGACGAAGAAGTCGAGTCCCGGGTTGAGACTCGAATCGATTCCGGCTGGGGGGATAAGCGCCAGGACCTGAGATGGGATGGTGAACTGTCCCGCGCTGGCCTGTGCGTTGCAGAAGAACTCGGTATCCTGTTTGATGCTCGCCAGGCCCGTGATGCCGATGATGGTTACGTAATCGCCGGCGGCGCCGCCCGACCAGGTAACCGTGAGGTCATGCGAAACGGAGACGCTCTTGGTGGTGGCTTCGTTGGTCCACGTCAGCGGCTGGGGGTAGGTCACGGACGCGGTAATGGGGCCAATGTCCGTTCCGCCGCCGCCGTTATTGAAGGTATAGCTTCCGGGAGTGAGGAACGGCGTGGCGCCAAGGGCCGACAATTGGGCTAGATACGTCCCGGTTTTTGCCTGGGGCAGTGTCTTGGTTCCATTGGGCCCGGTGACGGTCACCGGGGAGCCGGCATTCAGACCGGGAATCGAAAACGGGTCCAGGACAACGATTCCGTTGCCGCTAGGCACGTCATAGACCGTGCAGCTTCCCACCGATGGCCCGCCCGGCAGACCGTGGGAGCCGATCAGGTCGAGGTAGCTCCATTGTTCGAAAATCGCGCTGGCATTGTTGCCGGCGATGTTATCCATGTCGAGGCGCGCCACGTTGATGGTCCCGCCATTTTGAAGTTTGGCCAGGCTCGCAGCCGACAGCCCGGCGCCGCCGTCCGAGCAGTAGGTCTGGCCGGGCGCCGTGATCGGAATAGTGGTGAAGTTACTGACCACGCCGTTCACCTGCGCAACCACGGAAACGTAGCATCCGTTCAGGCCGTTGGGAACCGTGAAGTTGATCTGGTCGAGACCGGGAGAGCTTCCCCGGCCGCCGTAGAGGACCGTCGCCGATTGTCCTCCCACAAAGAGTTGCACGCCCGTGCCGAGGTCGACCGGAACGGGCGGCTCGGTTTCATCGCCCGTGACGGGTCCCAGGCCCGTTCCCCAAAGGACCAAAATGTCGCCGGGATGGGCGGCATTGGTGGGCACTTGAACCTGATAGCTGACGTTGGTGACGATGCCCGGGCCGCTGCCCTCTTCGTTTACCGCGAAAATGCCGAGGCTGTTCTTGACCACCGTGATCGGAATATTCCCCTGCGCTCCCTGATAAGTCAGCGAGAGGGTTCCGGCGCCCACGGGCGTGGATGATGGCAGAATCGCCGCCACCTGGGTGGCCACGGTATAGACCATGATGCAGGAATTGGTCACTCCACCCACGGTGACCTGGATGCTGGTCCCGCCCAAACCCTGGCTGGTGGGCAAGGGATAGCTGGTTACCTGCACCAGATTTGCGGGGCCGATCCCGGTACCGACGAGGGTGAAGATGGAACCCTCCGCGATGCCGCTATTGGGAAGTCCGGCTGGGACCCAACTAGCGGCGTTATAGACTCCGGTCAGCACGGGGGCCGCGGCCGCCAACATTGCGGACGCGAAGAGAATCGAGCCGGATTGCAAGATCTTGCGAAACCTGAGCATGACGATCGAACTCCTGGGTGGAGGATACGCGCGCGGGCCTCGTGGGAGAAGTTACGGCAGGTTGGTAACGTGACGTTACGTTGATTTTTCAGGGCTTGTCCCAGGAGTTTCTGCCCACTTTCGTGGACCGTGGCCCTTGCCCGTTCGTCCTCTTCTGTCGGAATATTCGGCCTGACGGGCGCTAATTGAATCCGATTTTGAATCCAACTTTTTGCGTTCGCAGGCCTTGGCGCTCGACCTGAATGGGAGGACCACGATTCTCGGAAACTCAGTGATTCGATGCCGAGCCTTATAATGGGTACGCGGAGACAGAGCGATGCCTGCCGAGTATGTTGAACAGCGCCACGGTGGCTATTACGTCAGAGGGACGCGGGTGTCCCTGGACTCGATTGTTTACTCATTTAAGGACGGCGAGTCTCCGGAAACGATTCGCCAGAACTTTCCCGCGCTTTCGCTTGAGCAGGTGTATGGCGCGATTGCATTCTACCTGGCCCATCAAGCCGATGTGGACGCCAATATCCGGGAGGGCGAGGAGGAACTGAAACATTCCGTTCCGCCGCTGAGCCAAAGCCGTCCGGATCTCTACGCCCGACTGCAAAAGGCTCGTGAGGAACTGGCCAAGCCGCGGTGAGCATTCGCTTCCAGGCTGACAACGATCTCAAGAGGATCATTGTCGACGCGACGTTGTGCCGCGAGCCCGCCATCGATTTCCAGACCGCGCTCACTGCCGGATTGGATGGTCTGGATGACGAATTGGTGTTAGGCCGCGCATCGGAGCAGGGCCGGATTCTCGTTAGCCACGACAAGCGCACGATGCCACTACGTTTGGCGGAGTTCGTCAGGCGAGGTGGCAGGAGCCCCGGTGTCTTGCCGGTCATCCCACAGCATGCACCAGTGCGGGGCGTTGCGGAGACTCCGATCCTCATTTGGGCGGACAATCGACCCGAGGAGTGGATGAACCTAGTCGCGAAGAATCCGTTCTGACGCTCCAAACGCGCCCAAGATGGCGGAAATCGCCCGCGTCAGGCGATCCTGATCGACGGATTGAGGCAGCGGAATCGAGAGCACCGGGCGATTGGTACGTGGATCGCGCGAGATCAGGCTCGAAAGGCCCTCCCCAGTGGGCGCGCTTTTTGCCATCGCGGCGAAGGATTCCAAGAACCGCACACCGGTCTCGATGAGCCCAGCGGCGGCCTGCTCGAACCCGGCCTGCGGGGATGCAGCTACCGGCGGCGCTGGCGCCGGCGCCGACTGAATGGGAACGGCTTTGGCCGGAACCTGGTCAACCAGAGGCTTCGGCCGGCCGGGCTGATCCGCGAAGATTTCCTTCACCGACTGGAGGATGCTCTTCTTGCCGAGCTCGGCGAAGCTGACCTCGCCGGTCGGCGAATCGAAAACTCCCGCGAACAGGGATTTCTTCAGTTGGAGCGTTTTCCAAACTCGCTCTTCAATGCTGTCCTTCGTCAGCAGATGCACCACGTGGACCGGATGGGCCTGGCCGAGGCGATGGACTCGTCCGATCCTCTGTTCGAGCCGGGCGGGATTCCATGGAGGCTCAAAATTGATGACCGCCGATGCTGCCTGGAGATTCAGGCCAACGCCTCCCGCATCCGTCGAAAGGAAAACACGGCACTCCGGATCGCGCCGGAATTTCTCTATGAGCGCGCCGCGATTCCGTGAGGGCACGCCACCGTGCAGCGACACAAATCCGATTCCCAGCTTCTTCAGTTCCTCTCCGGCCAAGTGCGTCATCCGTTCATATTCGCTGAACACCACCACCTTGCGGCCCTCTTCGATCGCCAACTCACGAACGATCTCGCGAAACTCGGCGAGCTTTGGCGAATGATTCGTCTGCTTGTCGAAGAGAAACGTGGAATTACAGAGCATCCGCATGTTTTGCAGGCAACACAGGACGCGCTTCTGGTCGATCTCCGAAAGCCAACCTTGGCGCTCCCACTTGCGCATCAAGGCTGCCAGGATGTCGCTCTGTTCATAGTATGGTTCCGCCTGCTGCGGAGTCAGCGGCACATGGAGGATCTGGTCGGTGCGTTTGGGCAGGTCCTTGAGAACCTCTTGCCGCGTGCGCCGCAGCAGGATGGGCGCCAGTTGATCGTGAATCCGGTCAAGGCCGTGGTATCCAATCAGGTGGCCTTGTTCGTCTTCCGTCCGGTGCTCGTCGAGGAAGCGGAATGCGGGACCGAGCCGGCGTCCGTCGATGAATTCCACAACCGAGAACAGCTCTTCCAGCTTGTTTTCGAGCGGGGTTCCGGTGAGCACGAAGGCATAGCGGCTTTTCAGTTGCTTGATGGTGCGCGCCGTGGCGGTGGTCCAGTTTCGGATGCGTTGCGCCTCGTCGAGGATGATCAGGTCGGGCGCGAGTTCGTGCATGTAGCGCACATCCTTCAGGACCAGTTCGTAGCTGGAAAGGTTGAAGAACTTCGGCGAGGCATATAGCTCCCGCCGCCGTGGCAGCAATCCGTCGATGACCTGCGCCGGAAGATCGGTGAATTTTTCGATTTCCGTTTTCCACTGGTACTTTACCGAAGCCGGAGCCACCACAAGCACTCTTTGAATGCCGCGGCGGCGCCGGAGCATTTCCGCGGCGGCCAGGGCTTGAACAGTCTTGCCCAAACCCATATCGTCGGCCAGAACTACGCGGCCCCGGCACGCCGCGAAGATTGCGCCGCGTTCCTGGTAGGGCAGGAGTTTTGTCTTGAGGATGCCGGCTAATGGGTCTCGCCCGCGGCGCAACTTTGCAAGAAGTTGGCGTTCCAGGTCGAGTCCCTCAGCCAGCTCATTCTCGCGGTCGAGGTATTCCAGCACGTCGCTGTAGATGACCGCCTCCAGGTCGGCTTGACGGAAGACCTCGATCACATGGTGGAAACTCCGGAAATGTTCCCGCCGCAGCAAGCCAGCTGCGTCAAAGTAATCCTCGGCCAGTTTCAGCAGCGTGGGTGAGGGAGCGGCCGGTAGGCGCAACCGGATATCGATGCCTTCGCCGTACTGCAAAGAAATGGAGGCGCGCGTGCGCGCATATGCTTTGCTTTCGAACCTCCGCCCATACCGCTTGCGAAGCCGTAAAAGAAGGGCCTCGATGTGCTTGCAGGTTCCCAGGGTGTTAACGGCGAAATCCGGGCACGAGCAGTAGTTCTCGAACAGCCCTGGCCCGCGCATGGCAACGCGGTAAGTTTTCCCGCTGGCAGACTTCACGCGATAGTCGCCGTAGGGCTCTCCGGCGGGCCTTCCCAGAATCTCCGCGATGGCGGCGCCCGCTCTTTCCCGCCGTTCGGCAATCTGCTGCTCGACTAACATAACGTGCCAGAATAGCAGAGCGCGGGTTACCAACCTTCCCCACTTTGCTAAACTAGGCTTTAGTCCCCACCACAAGCTCATGAAATTTGGCGTCATTGTTTTTCCTGGAAG
>Ga0182016_10000356_pt1 | contig 57030 bp, 60 predicted proteins | sample 712S2MmetaG_FD_120491 | JGI IMG/M metagenome (GOLD analysis project Ga0182016, IMG submission 120491) | Permafrost microbial communities from Stordalen Mire, Sweden - 712S2M metaG | ecosystem: Environmental > Terrestrial > Soil > Wetlands > Permafrost | place: Sweden: Stordalen | collected...
ATCCAGCGGAGCAACCAGCAGGCGCTCACGCAGCAAAGTTCGCCCGCCGTCAGGGTTTGGACAAATTCATTTCTTCGCCGGCGGCGCCGGCATCTTGGCCGCGCCCGCCAGTTTCGGCAGCGGCGAACTTTGCTTCGTGAGCGCCTGCTGGTTGCTCCGCTGGATTTCCTCGTAAACTTCCTGGCGGTGCACCGGCACCGTCATGGGCGCGTCGATGCCGAGTTTCACCACGTCGCCATCCACCCGCACCACCTGCACGCGAATGTGGCCGTCAATCACGATGCTCTCGCCAAGTTTTCTCGAAAGAATTAGCATGGCAAAGTTTAGGCGACATTGTCAGCGACTGGCAACGGATGTTGCACCGAATACTGCGTCGCGTTTGCGATGATGACCTGCTTGCCGGTGTGCGTGTGGCGGTTGATGACCACCGGCCCTTTCAAATTCACCGTGGCCTGGTTCGCGCCGTGAACGGTCACGACGCCGAGCAGCAGCGCGTCGTCCGCGCATTTCAATCCCAAAAACTCCACATCCGCCGGCGGGATGTCCGGCTTGTAATCCGGCTGAACCACGAACGGATCAATCACGACGAACGCCAGCGCGGTGTTGTCCTCGACCCGCAGCCACGCGAACGGCTCCTCGCCGGGATTGACGACCAGGACGTAATCCTTGATCTGCTCGAAACCCAGCAGGCCCATCGGCAGGCGCACGGGTTTGCCCGCCGGCGGCGCAGGGGGCGGTTCCAGTTCAATTGATTCGGCGCATTTCATTTCAATTTGATTCGCAAGGGTCGTTTAGCAACGGTCGTGCCACGTCGGAACATATCCTGCGTAACCGAAAAACACCTGAAAAACCGGCATGTTTTTCAACTTCCCGCCGCCCGTGCCGGCAGCCGCGGCCGGCACCCGGCAAAAATGGGCGGCCCACTGGGCGAAAATTTCCTCTGTGATCAAATTGGTGATTCCAGGTTTCATCAGAGGTAGTTCAAAATTGAAAGCTGCATGATCTTGGTGCCGCTTTCCAGCGCGGCCTGGTAGGCGTTCTGCGTCTGGCTCAACTGCGTCACCACCTGCACCAGATTCACGCTCGACGTGTTGGAAATCATCGTGTTCAGCGCGGTCGAACTGTTCGTGGCGAATGTCGCGGCCGTGGTCAACTGGTTTTGCACCACGCCGTTGTTCGCCACCTGATAGGCGACGTTGTTTTCATCCTTCTGCAAATCCGGGCTGTCGGTGTTCGTGATCGCCGTCGTGTTGCCGGCGGTCAAATTATTCCGCAGCGAGATGAGATGGTTGATCAAATCCGCGCCGGACTGGCTGTCGGTGATCAATCCGTGTGCGCCGGTGCTGCCGGTGTTGGTGCCGGGAATGTCCGCCGTCGCCGTCATGCCCGCGCCGATTTGCGACTGGTTCACCGAGCTGTTGCCGTTGTAAGTCACGGCGCTCACGTCGCCGTTGGCATCCGTTGTGGTGGTGAATGGCGCGGTGGAAGAAGCCGTGCCACCGAACAAATATTGCCCGGTCGAAGGATCCTTGGTGTTGGCGGCGTTGACGACCTGGTTGATCAACTGGTTCACCTCGTCCGCGTAGTTGTTCAAATCCGACTGCGAACTGGTGGCGTTGCCCGCCGACGTGGCGATCTCCCCGGCGCGGCTGGTGATCGTCTGGAGCGATTGCAACACGCTGTCAACCGAAGTGGCCCGCGACTGCAGCGTGGCAATGTTGCTGCTGTATTGCGTCTGCGCTGCGTTCTGCGCCTGATAATCCAGCGTGTTCTCCATCGCCTCCGGATTGTCCGACGGCGACTGCACGCTCAAGCCGGTGGACACCTGGTTTTGGATGGTGTATTGCTGCGCGGAAAGCTGATTCAACTGGTTCACCAGCGAGCTGTCGTAGGCGTTGGAGGTTATGCGCATAAAATATTAGTCAGGTTTCATGGCCTAGGAAGTTTTCATCGCCAGCGCATCGCCCATCATCGTGTTCACCGTCGTCACCAGTTGGGCGGAGGCTTCGTAAGCTCTTTGATAAGCCATCAAGCTCGTCATCTCATCATCCACGCTGACGCCGCTGATGGAACTGCGCTGCGTCGAAAGCATCTGCGTCACCGCCGTCTGATTGGTGACCTGCGTGTTCGCCGTCGAAAGTGAATCGCCGAGCGCGGCGACCGTGGCGTCGTAATTGTCGTTGAACGTCTGGTTGCCCAGCGCGCTTTGCGTGGTCGAACCCAGCCCGGCCAGTTGCAACGCCACCGTGTTGTCGCCGGAAGCCGTAGCGCTGCCGGAGCTTTGGAGTAAATTGGGATTGGCCGCCAGCGCGGCATTCACCTTGATGGTGCCCGCATCGGTGCCGTCAAAAAAATTCCCGCCGGTGGAACCGGTCGTGCTGTAGCCGCCGTTATAGATGCCATTGACCTGCGTGATGAGCGTCCCGGCCAGCGTGTTGAGGCTGGTCTGCAACGTGGCCAGCGTGTCGTCACGCGCATCAATCGTGCCCTGCATTGAGCCGCCGGTGAGCGTGAGCGGCACGCCGCCGGTCGCCGTTTGCACAAGCATTTGTCCGCCGCCGGCGTCGTAAGTCTGCAACGTGTCCGCCACCTTGTAGCCCGTCACGAGCGCCTGGCCGCTGATGCTGACATCCACGGAACCGTTGGTTTCGGTGCTGGTGGTGATGTTGGTGAGCTGCGACAAATTTTCCAAATCCTGCTCGCGCTCGTCGAGCAGATCGTTCGCCGTGCCGCCGCTGAATTGGGCGGCGGAAATCTGCTGGTTTAACGTCGCGATGCCGGACAAAAGCTTGTTCGCGGAATCCACATTGTCACTCAGCGATGAATTCAACGACGTTTTCAGGCTGTTGAGCTGCATGCTGACGTTGTTGAACGTCGTCGTCAGCGTCTGCGCTTGGCCGATCAGCGCCTGCTGTGCTGAGGTTGAAGTCGGCGAGGTCGCCACCGCGGAAAACTGACTGAACAACCCGTTCAGTTGCGACGCCAGACCGGTCGAGGAATCGCTGGTCGCCGAGGTGGTGGAAGACGTCGAGGCTGTGCCGTTGAGAAATTCGCCCAGCGCGTTCTGCGCGCTTTGCAAGGCGCTCTGCTGCCCGTTCCAATAACCGCTCGTGCTCTGCTGATTTTGCACCTGCGAGTTGAGCAGCGTATTGACGATCTGCTGGATGGACGTCGCGTTCGCACCGGTGCCTTCGGAACCGATGCCGGTCGTGATGTCCGGGCTGGTCTGGATGTTCACGCTCTGCCGCGAATAGCCGGTCGTGTTGACGTTGGCAAGATTCTGGCCCGCCACTTCGACGCCGGTCATCTGCGCCTGCATCGAGCGGGCCGCCAGATTCAATGTGCCAAAGAGTCCGAGCATAAATCAGCCGACGGCTTCGTAGAGTGAATGTTGCGGCAATGAGACGGCGGCCATGTACCCCGACCCATCGTAGGTCTTGGGTTTCGCGCCGGGCACAATTGAGTTGATCAGCTGCTGCATCAGCTCGACCGCGTGGTTTAACAGCAGATGGTTTTGCCGCGCGCGCTGCTGGACGCGCACGAGCAGCTCGTTGTTTTCCTGCATGAGCGCCTGCACCAGCGGACGATAATCCGCCGGCAATCTTTGCGTGATGGCGGCCAGGCCGGAATCTTCCGGCAACTCCAGCTGCCGCGCAATGTGGCGCTGGCGCTGCTCGCGTTCGTTGCGCGTGACGGCGATGACGCCGGTCTGTTCGTTGATGGTCGCGACGCTGGAAAGCAGGTCGCTGGTCTGCCGCTGCATCACGAGATCCTGCTGCTGGTCGAGCAGGGCGAGCATCTCGCCGTATTGCTTCAGCTCTTCACGCAGGGCCTCGATCAAATTGGGGAGCAAATCATTCATGGTGGGGAGACAAAATGGAAGATGTGGAAGTTTTGGCCGACACGGCCGGGGTTGGGGGTAAATTTTTGGCATCCGGATGGTCGAGCTGCCGGTCAAAAACCTGGGCGAAGCCGAACGTGCCGGACTTGGACATGCTGTCCGCCATCTGGTTCGTGGCCAGATCTTGATAAATGCCGGCGGCGGTCGAGTTGTCCGAAAATTCCGACTGGATGACGGGCTTTTGCGACGCGGACAAAATCTGCCGCAGCAGCATCGCCTCGAACTGCCGGCTCGCCTCGGCGATTTTCTGGTGCTCAGACAAACTCTTGTTACCCGCGAGCGATTCCGGCGCGATGTCGGCGGCGGAAACTTTGTTCGATTGGAGGGCGGTTATGTTCATTTCACAATTAGGTCCGCCTGCAACGCGCCGGCCTGTTTCAGCGCCTGAAAAATTGACATCATGTCGCGCGGCGTCGCGCCCAGCGTGTTCAACGCCTGCGCCACTTTTTCCACCGTCGGCAGTTCCGGCATCGCAATCAGGGACGACTTGGCTTCCGTCACCTCCGTGCTCGTGCTCGGCGTGACCGTCGTCCGCCCGCGGTTGCTGAACGCGCTCGGCTGCGAGGTGTTCAAGGTCTGCGCGACGTTGATGGTGATGTTGCCGTAGGCGATGGCACAGCTGGAAATATGGATGCGCGCGGTCGCCACGATGGTGCCGGTGCGCTCGTTGATGATGATGCGCGCCGACGGCGTTTCCGGTGTCACCTCGATGTTTTCCAGTTGCGCGATGAAGCCGACCGGGTCGGCCTCCATGCCGCTGGGCATCTGCACCTGCAGGGACGTGGTGTCCGCCGCGTGCGTGGAGTTGGTGAAAACCTCGTTGATGGCCGTGGCCAGAATCGCGGCCGAGGTGAAACTGGGTTCGCGCAGCAACAGCTCCACCTTGTTGTCGCGCACAATGGTCGCGGGAATTTCGCGTTCGACGAGCGCGCCGTTCACGATCATGCCAGTGTTTGGATAATTTTTCGTGACCGTCGCGCCGCCCGCGCCGCCGTCGCCGGACGAAAAACCGCCGGTGGCCAGGGCGCCTTGCGCGACGGCATAAACCTTGTTGTCCGCGCCGATCAACGGCGTTTGCAGCAGCACGCCGCCGGTGAGCGCCTTGGCGTCGCCCAGCGAAGACACCGTCACGTCAATGCGCGCGCCGGGCTTGACGAACGCCGGGATGTCCGCCGTGACCATGACCACCGCCACGTTCTTGGAGGAAATGGTCGCGACGGGAATGTTGATGCCGTAGCGCTGGAGCATGTTCGCCACGGTCTGCTTGGTGTAGATTTGGTCCTTGTCGCCTTCGCCCATGAGGCCGGTCACGAGGCCGTAGCCAACGAGCTGGTTGTCGCGCGCGCCGGCCACCATCACCAGATCGCGCAGGCGGATGCTGTCGGCGAAAACCGAAAACGCCGCGAGCAGAATCCAGGCCGGCAAAATGACTTTGACGAACTTGATTTCCGCCTTCAGAAAACCAAGGTCCAGATGCTGGCGCGGTCTCGGCTTTTCGCCGGCCGGAAATTCCTGCGGCAGCGCGGCACAATTATAGCGCGAACGCGGATTCAAATGTCGGGGCACAAGGGGCATTTCAGAACGGGTTGAGTTTGTCCACGATGCGTGTGAACCAGCCTTTTTTCGTGGAGTCGGTCACGGAGCCTTCGCCGGCGATGGAAATCGTGGCGTCGGCAATGTTGTAACTCATCACGGTGTTGGCGGCGGTGACGTCCTCGGAGCGGACGATGCCGTGCAAAATAATGGTCTGGTGCTCGCCGCCGAACGACGTGTCGCGCTTGCCCTCGATGACCAGGCTTTTGTTCGGCAGCACGTCAATGACCTTCACCGCCACCTGCGCCACGATGGTCTGGGAATTGTTGATGGCGCCGCTGCCGTCATGCTTCAGGTCGGACTGGTAATTGACCGACGGCATGTTGCCTTTGTATCGCAAAAAGCCTGGGAAAATAAACTCGGAAATGGCGGCCGTCCAGCCGGACTGTTTCTCCGTCTTCGTCTCGTCGTTTTTGTTCGCGGAGGAACTTTCCTGCACCACGATGGTCAGGATGTCGCCGACCGAATTGGCGCGCTTGTCAACAAACATCGGCTTGGAGACATTTTCCTGCCAGAGCGACTGCGCGGACGCCAGCAGGGGCGACGCCAGGCTGGCGGCAAAAATCAGCGGGAGAATATTATTTTTCATAGGGAGATGGCAATGGTTTGTCCGTCGAGCACCGTGCCGTTCAGATTTTTTTGCGTAACCGGGTTGCGCAGGCGGATGTATTGGCCGGGCGCGCCGTCCTCCAGCGCGATGACTTTCATGCGGATGCTTAACGCGCCGTCCTCCAGCTGCGCCTCGGCGACCTGGCCGCGATGAATCACCACCTTGGGCCGGATTTCGTCCGCGAGCAGCGGCATGTTGGCGGTGACAAATTCGGCGATTTCCAACACATCATTGCCGGCTTCAAAATTGGCGAACTCCTTGCGGATGTTCACGACGTCGCGGCGTTCGCGGACGATGTCCGCTTCGGCCACGGGCACGCCGCGCTGCAACGAGGAATGGGCGACCCACACCTCGCGCCAGACCTGTGCTTTCACGCTGGCCTGCCATGCGCCCAGCGTTTCCTGCCCGGTGTGCAGTTCAAACCGGACGATGAAGGCTGGTGAGACGCCGGCGGTCGGCAGCTCCAGAATTTTCAGGGTGAGCGGTTCATCGGGAATGACGGGCGGGCTCCACGGCTGCGTGAGGCTGAGTTCGAGTTCGCCCTTGTCCTTCACATAATCGTGCTGCAACGTCGCGGTGAGCTGCGCGAGCATTTCGGCCTCGTAAAATTCCCGCGCCCGGCGCGAAATGCGGATGGCGGCCGCGCCGCTCCAATTCGTTGTGGCCAGGTCCGGCGCGGCGGCGGCGATCAAATCATTCACTTGCGCGCGCGTGAGTTCGGTGACTTTTCCGAACACCGGCGAATCGCACAATTTCAGCGCCGGCAACGGCCGGTCAGCTTTGACGATCTGCTGGAGAAAAACGCCTTCGCCGCCCGTTTGCGCGACGGAAAACAAGCAAAACGTCGCAGCATCAGAAGCATTCGCACGGACGGCGAAGAACAAGATAAAGGCGAACAAACAACAACCGGCCTGCAACCTCAAACTGCCGGCGACGGTGCGCGAGCGCGCCCATCGGCGGTTGAAGGTTGAAGGTTGAAGGTTGAAGGTTTTCACAAAAAATCAGCGTTGGAGATTATTGCTGTCCTGCATCATCTGGTCGGCGGCCTGAACGGCCTTGGAATTCACCTCGTAGGCACGCTGGGCGAGGATGAGGTTGACCATTTCCTGCACGACGCTGACGTTGGAACCTTCGAGGTAGCCCTGCTGAAGTTCGCCGAAACCGTTTTGCGCCGGGTCGCCAAGCTCGGCCGTGCCGCTCGCGGTCGTTTCCTTGTAAAGATTATGGCCGACGGAATCGAGGCCGCCGGGATTGTTGAAGCGGGCGAGCTGGATCTGGGACGTCGTCGCGCCACTCGCGGTGGTGTAATTCACCTGGCCACTGGCGGAAATGGTGATGTTTGTCGCGCCGGCCGGCACGGGCTGAAAGCCGCCCTGCACCGGATAACCGTCGCTGGTAACGATGATGCCCTGCGAATTGGTTTTGAAGGAGCCGTCGCGCGTGTAGGCGAGCGTACCGTCCGGCATTTGCACTTCAAAAAATCCGTTGCCCTGGATGGCGACATCCAGATTGCCGCCGGTCTGGGTCAGCGTGCCCTGGGTGAAAATTCGTTCAGTGGAAATCGGAATCGAACCCTGGCCGATCTGCAAACTTGCCGGAAGCTGGTTGCCCGCGCCCTGATCCGAGCCGGCGGCGCGCGTGGTCTGGTAGAGCAGATCCTGAAACTGGAGCTTGCTCATCTTGTAGCCGGTGGTGTTGACGTTGGCCAGGTTGTTGGAGATCACGTCGAGGTTCATCTGCTGGGATTCCATCCCGGCAGCGGCGGAGTAAAGTGAGCGGAGCATAAAAAATTAGCTGGTGCCACCGAGATCGCTGATCACGCGGCTCATGCGGTCGCTTTGCATCGTCATCACTTTCTGGTTGGTTTCAAACATCCGCATGGCGGTGATCAACCCGGACATCTCCAGGGTCGGCGACGTGTTGGCCGCCTCGACATAGCCTTGGCGTACTTTCGAGTCGCTGGCGGTGGACGGCTGCGCGGCGGGATCGGTGGCGATGTAATTGCCACCGGTGGTCATTGTGAGCAGTTGCGGTTTTTTGAATTCGGTGATCTGCAAATTTCCCTTTTGATCCGTGCCGCCGGCGATGTTCGCCTGGCTGACCTCCCCGGTTGCCGAGACGTTGATCGGGCTGGAATTGTTCGGGTCAAACTGTAGCGGCCCACCGTCGCCCATCACCAGCGCACCCGATTTGGTGGCCAGCTGGCCCGCCGAGTTTATATGAAACTCGCCGTCGCGCGTGTAGCCGCGCTGGCCGTTGGGCAGTTGCACCGTGAAAAATCCTTTGCCTTCAATCGCAAAATCCATCGGTTCGCCCGGCCGGAGTTCACCCGGTTCAAAATTGAGCGTGGTCGTCGCGCTGGGAATGGCGCAGCTCGCACCGCCGGCGCCGGTGACCTGGCCGGCTTCGACGTCGGAAAAAGTGATGTCCTGCTTGCGCATGCCGGGCGTGGACGAGGAGGCCAGATTTTCGGAAATCATATCCTGCCAGCGCTCGGTGGCGTTCATAGCGGCGGCGGATTGATAGAGGCTGACGTCCATACGGGAAGCGGTTAAGCATCGGCTGTGCCACGCTGGTTTTGCAGCGGTTTCACTAGGTTTTTTCTAGCGCGCTGGCAAAAGCTTCCGGGAGCGACAGCAGAATTTGCCGGGTCATTTTTCATGCGGCCTTTGACGGTTCATCGTAAACACAGGCCAGCTCCATCACCTGTCCGCAAGTGCATTGCACGCGGATGCTGGTGACGCGGTCGCCCTCGCGCTGGACGGAAATGCGCGGCTCGCAGTATTTTTTCTCGTCCGACACCGCGGTTTCGCCGGGGCCGAGCGGCTTTTTTTCCAATGTTTGAAAAGGCCGGAAGTGGCCGTCCCGCGGAATGATCCCGACGTGGAATTCCCGCTGACCGGGCGCCACGGGCGCGGCGGTGAGCGGCACAAAAGATTCAGTTCGCAACAGGGTCATGATCGGGGTTGGTTGGGTTTTCCGGGGCCGGCGAATCGGTGAGCGACTCGATGGATTCGTGCATCTTGAGCAGCACGGTCACGCGGCGGTTGATTTCATCGGTGGGCGGATAATCCGGCATCGGCGCGACGTCGGCGTAGCCGGAGACTTTGCAGACCTGGAAGCCGGCGACGCCGTTTTGCACGAGCTTGCGGCGGGCGGCGTTGGCACGTTCGGCGGACAGCTCCCATTTGCCGTGGGTTTCCCGGCCGGATTCGGCACCGGACTCGGTGTGGCCCTGGATTTCCAGGCGGAAGGTGGAGTAGCGCGAAATCTCCCAGGCCAGCGTGCTGAACACCCAGGCGCCGTAATCGGTGAAGGTGTCGGAGTTCGCCGTGAAAATGGGTTTGCGCGCGCGGTCAAAAATGTTGATGCACAAACCCTCCGGCGTGAGGTCAATCTTCACGCTCGACTGGTCGGCGTCCTGCTGCTTAAGCAGTTTTTCCAGGTCGTCGCTCAACCGGCGCATCGTCTCCATCTCCACAGCGGAGACGGATTGAAACCGGCCGGCCTGCTTGCTGGTGGCGGAAGCGTCCTTGTTGGGGATGATGCCGACGGACTCCTTGGTGACGGAGGAAAACGGATTGCGGAACGCGCGTTCGACGGCGTCCTTGATCTTCTGGTCCTGCGACGTGAGCCACAGGCAGAGGAACAACGCCATCATCGCCGTCACGAAGTCCGCGTAGGCCACCTTCCAGGAACCGCCGTGGTGGGCATGTTTTTTTCTGGCCATGCGTCAAAAATCATTTACCGGTCTTGAGCGCCTTGAACATCTGTTCCAGTTCCTCGGCCCCCGGCCGGAATTCACTGCTCAAGCCGCGCCGGCCCAGTTCCACCGCCGTCACCGGCGCCATGCCGCCGGCAAAGCCGATCACGCACGCCGCAATGCAGCGCGTGTAATCCAGTTCCGCCTCGCAGACAAATTCCATGTTGGCCGCCAGCGGCCCCACAAAACCGTAGGCCAGCAGAATGCCCAGAAAGGTGCCCACCAGCGCCGCCGCCACATGCGTGCCGATCACCTCCACCGCGCCGGTGATCGAGGCCATCGTGATGACGATGCCCAGCACCGCGGCCACGATGCCGAAACCCGGCAGGGCGTCGCCGGTTTTTTGCAGCACGGAAACCGGCGCTTGATGCTCAATCTCCGAGCGCTCGATCTCCGCGTCCAGCAGCAGGCGCAACTGGTCGGGCTTGATTTTGCCGTCAATGATCGGCCGCAGCGCGCCGCAGAGAAATTCCACCGCGTGCTTGTTGCCCGAGAAACGCGGATATTTTTTAAGGATGGAACTGGTCTTCGGCTCCAGCACATGTTCTTCCAACGCGATCATGCCGTTGCGCCGGCCCAGCAGGAACAGTTCGTAAAGCACTTTCAACAGGTCATCGTAGGAACCCCGGTTGTAAGGCGTGCCTTTCAGGCAAAGCAGCAGGTTCCGCACGATGTCCAGCAGCACTTTTTTCGGCGCCATGATGATCAGCGATCCGATCGCGCCGCCGGCGATGATGATCACCTCGTTCATCAGGGCGTCCAGGATTACCAAGATGTTGCCCTTCTCCAGCATGAAGCCGCCAAAGACGCACAGGAGAACCGTGATGGCGCCGATGATGATGATCATGCGCGGGTGGCGGCCAGACGGGGTGCCAGGCCGGATTCAAAGCGTAGCAGATAGGCGCGGATGGACAGGATGGCCTGGGAATGAATCTGGGAGATCCGCGACTCGGTCAGGCCGAAGACCTCGGCAATCTCGCGGAGGTGCATGTCTTCAACGTAGTAAAGCGCCAGCACCTTGCGCTGCATCTCCGGCAGTTCCTTCAGCCGCTCAAAAATCACTTTTTTCAGCTCCCGCTGCGAAACTTTTTCCACCGGGCCTTCTTCCGTCAGGTCGGCAATAACCTCGTGCAAGACGCCGCCATCACCGTCATCGGCGGCCCCGGCGGCGTCCAGGCAGACGAATGACGCGGGCCGGACTTCATTGAGCAGCTCCTCGTATTCCGCCGCGGAAATTCCCAGCGCCTTGGCCATCTGCGCCTCGGTGGGCACCTTCCCCAGTTTTTGCTCGAGCTGCGACATCATTGTTTTCACCTTGCGGGCCTTTTCATGGATGGTGCGCGGCACCCAATCCATGCGGCGCAGTTCGTCGAGCATCGAGCCCCGCACCCGCACCCGCGCATATGTCTCAAACGATGTGCCGCAGGTCGGATCGTAATTTCGCAAGGCCTGCAACAAGCCCACCAGCCCCACGCTGTAAAGATCATCGTGATCCACATGGTCGGGCAACGTCATCGCCAGCCGGCCCACGACGGCGGCCACGAGCGGCAGGTATTTTTCGACGAGCGCGTTTTCCACGTCCGCCTCCGCGCGCCGGTGATAGCGCTTCCACAGTTCCTGCGGGGTCGGGCAGGGCGCCGTGGCAACAAGATTGGTTTCGGGTGGTTCAGCGATGCAAGTGCTCATGGTTTGACAGCGGGTTTGACTTCAATGTTGGTTCTCGGGCGGGTGTTGCGGCGTTCTTCGATGGCGTCCTGCAACCCTTCCAGCCAGATGCGGCCCCACGCGCGCGCCAGGATTCCGCCAAGCAGCGCCCCCACGCACGCGCGCCACAAAACCGTGGGCCCGGGACAATTTCCGGCCAGGCTAAATCCGGCCCCGATCACAAATCCGACCAGCGAACCTAAAATCATCAATGGTTTCATGCGCGTTCACCGGACGTTTAGCAGGACGTTTGCCAACGGGGAAAAACCTTTTGCCCGACGCGAAATCGCCAATGTTCACCGGCGAATTTCGTTGGGGAACAGCAGCGCCGATTCCGCGCGCTGGAAATCGCCAGGAATTTTTTGCCCACCGCCGAGAAAGCTCACGGAGCAATTTGTGCCCAACACAAAATTCCACAGCTTCACGCGCCGACTCTCCTCGTCCAGGTGCGTGAAGATCACATCCTCCGGCGCGAACGCCGCAAACGTATGGAATTGCTCGAACAAAATGGAGGTTTCATACGCTGCGTTCAGCACCAAGTGCACATGCGGCGACGGCAGCGCGGAAATCCGTTCGCGCAGCGCCATCAGCGCCTGCGTGTTGCCCGGCTCCACGCCCGGCAGATCCACAAACAGCAAATCCGCCGCGGCCGGCGGCTCGCTCCAGAAGCGTTCCACCGGCACGCCGATCATCTCGCCGTGCAGCGTCAGAAATTCCGCGACGTTCGCATTCTCGCCGTCGAGCCGCCAGACGCGGACTGTTTGTTCCTCGCGCAGCACGGCAGCCGTCATCCACTTGCACAGCGCGGTCGTTTTGCCCGAACCAGCCGGGCCGACGAACACATGCGGCCGGCCCGTGCCTTCCATCGTGTGCCGCGCCGGCCGCCAAAATTGCGCCAGCGCCGCGCGCACCGCCGACCATTCGGCGATCGGCATCGGCGGCGGATTTTCCCCGTGCGCGGCGGACAGCCGACGCTCCAGTTCGTCCGCGAACGCCGAGATCAAGCCCAGCGACTCCAGCCAGTTGATGCTTTTCCAGCGCCGTGGAACCAGCGCGGCGACCGGTTCCGCTTCGATCTTGTCGCCGAACGGCACATACGCGTCTTCGCCAGGCGGCACTTCGTGTTTCCTCGGCTCCACATCGGGCACGCCGGCGACAACCTCGATGGAGCCGGTGTGTTTCCACAGCCGGGAAATGCCGCTGGCCGGCAGCTTGCGCACGCTCACGACCACGGCGTCGGGTCCCAACTCGGCGTGAATCTGCGCCAGCGCCGCATTGGCGTTTTCCGCGACGATGGAGATGTATTTCATTCAGGGCTGGGGATCACCGCCGCGTTTTGCACCTGCATCCGCGCGGGAATTTCCGCGTAGGACAAAACCGCCAGGTCGCTGAAGGTGTTTTCAAAAAACCGCCGGAACGCCAGCCGCAGTTGCGGCGCGCACAACACCACCGGCTGCTGGCCGGCGGCGATCATCTGCTGCACAAATTTGGAGAGCGCGTCCACGACGTGCCGCGCGAGCTTCGGATCTACGACCAGCGCGACTTCATTCGACGTCTGCCGGACGCCCAGCGCCAGCTGCGCCTCCAATTTCGGATCAATCGTGATCGCGCGCAGTCCCCCGGTTTCGTTTTGGAACGGCTTGGTCAGTTGCGCGCCGAGCGCGCGGCGCGCGTGTTCGGAAAGTTCGTCGGGATTTTTGGTTATGGAAGCATAGTCGCCCACCTTTTCCAAAATGCCGGCGAGGTTGCGGATGGAAATTCCCTCGGCGAGCAGGTTCTGCAGAATGCGCTGCACCTGACCCAAACTCAGTTGACCGGGAATCAACTCGTTCACCACCGCCGCATGCGTCAGCTTCAAATTGTCTATCAGCGCCTGCACGTCCTGCCGCGTCAAAATTTCGTGGCAATGGCGGCGCACCGTCTCCGACAAATGCGTGACCAGCACCGACGGCGCATCCACCACGGTGAACCCGGCCACCTCGGCGTTCTTGCGTTCCACGTTCGTCACCCACGTCGCCGGCAATTGATAAACCGGCTCGACAGTCGGCGTGCCCTTGAGCGCCACCTTGCTGTTCGTCGCGTTCATCGCCAGCCAGTGCTGCGGCATGAGCTGGCCTTGCGCGACGGGATTGCCCTTCAGCACAAACCGGTATTCGTTCGTGCCCAATTGCAAATTGTCGCGCAGCTTGATCGGCGGAATCAACACGCCCATTTCCGACGCAAAATTCCGCCGCACACCGGTGACGCGCTCCAACAGATCGCCGCCTTTTTTCGTGTCGGCCAACACCACCAGACCAAAGCCCAGTTCAATTTGCAGCGTGTCGAGCGTGAGCAAACCTTCGATTTTATCGCCGGGCTTCGCCTCGACCGCCGCCGGTGCGCCGGCCGTTCCACCCTTGCTGTCATTGGCTTTTCCGTTCATTCCGCCGGCGGTGGCAGACGAACCGGCCGGCGAACCATCCGGCATGCCGTGGCGATGCAGCGTATAGGAAACCAGTCCGACCACGACCGCCATCGTCAAAAACGGAATTGTCGGCAGGCCGGGCACGATCGCTAAAATGCCCATCATTATGGCGAGAATCGTCAGCGCCTTCGGATAAAATAAAAGCTGCCGGCTCAGTTCGCGGCCCAGATCATTCTTCGACGCAGCGCGCGTCACCAAAATGCCCGCCGCCACCGAGGTGATGAGCGCCGGCACCTGCGAGACGAGACCGTCACCGATGGACAAAATAGTAAAATGCTGGAGCGCCTCGCTCATCGTCATGCCCTTTTGCACGATGCCGATGGCGAAGCCGCCGACGATGTTGATGAGCGTGATGAGAATGGCCGCAATCGCGTCGCCGCGCACGAACTTGCTCGCGCCGTCCATTGCGCCGTAAAAATCCGCCTCCTCCTCGACCGCCCGGCGACGGTTGCGCGCCTCGGTTTCATTGATGAGGCCGGCGTTGAGTTCCGCGTCCACCGCCATCTGTTTGCCCGGCATCGCGTCCAACGTGAACCGCGCCGCGACTTCCGCGATGCGGCCCGCGCCCTTGGTGATGACGATGAAATTGATCAGGACGAGAATCAGGAAGATGACAAGACCGACGACGTAGTTGCCCTGCACGACGAAATTGCCGAACGCCTGGATGATGTGACCCGCGTAGCCGTTGAGCAGAATCAGCCGCGTGGAGGCGACGTTAAGGGCCAGCCGGTAAAGCGTGATGAACAGGAGCAGCGTGGGAAAGCCGGTAAATTCTGCCGGGGTGCGCAGGTAAAGAATGACCAGCAGCGTCAGCAGTGAAAGCCCGATGCTGACGGTCAGCAACAGATCCAGCAGCGCCGGCGGCACCGGCAGGATCAGCAGCAAAATCGTGCCGAACAGCGCGAAAACCAGCCACAAATCACCGTAGCGAAGCAGTTTTCGCATTCTGTCACTCAAGGTTCCCATGCGTGTCTTTTCAATTAAATTTGGGGCCGCAGAAAATTGCGGCGGGCGGAAAAGTTTGGCCGCCATGACCGTTTAGCAGGAAGCTCGCCAAGCTGATTTTGGACGCAACCGGTTTATTGTGCCGGCTGGTTTTGTTCCGCGTAATAGCGGTAGCGGTTCACGCGATAAACCCATGCCAGCACTTCCGCGACGGCGGCATACAACGTCGCCGGCACTTCGCCGCCCACTCGCGCGTGTTTGAACAGCATCCGCGCCAGCGGCTTGTTTTCCAGAATCGGCACCTGATGCCGCTGGGCGATCTCGCGAATCTGCTGCGCGTTCAGGCGGATGCCTTTCGCCACGACCTTCGGCGCTTTCATGGTCTTGCGGTCGTAGCGCAGCGCGATGGCGATGTGCGTGGGGTTGGTGACGACGACATCGGCCTTGGCCACGTCGGCGAGCGCCTTGGCCTTGCTGATTTTTTTCTTTTTCCGGCGCGCGGCCTTGACCTGCGAGCCGCCTTCGGAGTTCTTCATTTCCTCCTTCAGTTCTTCCTTGGTCATCATCATGTCCTGCTGGTTGCGCCAGAACTGGTAGCCGTAATCGGCGGCGGCCATGATGAACAGCACGATGCCGACGCGGAATAAAATCCGCAGGCCCGCGCCGGCGAGAAATTCCGCCAGCCGCCCGACGCTGACCGACGAGGTGAAAATCGGGTCGTCGAGGATGCTGCGGATTTCCGACCACGTCAGCGCGATGATGAAGGCGAGCTTGAGGATCGCGAGGCCGGTGGGCACAAACATGCGCGTGGAGAACAGGCGCTTGAAACCTTCGAGCGGATTGATGCGGTTCCAGTTGAGTTGAAGCACTTCAGACGCGGTGTTGAACCGGCTTTGGGCCGCGCCCGCGACCAGGCCCGCCAGGCCCGCGCCCAGCACGACCGGTCCGGCGCATTTCAATACCAGCAAAACGCCTGAAACGCCGTAGCCCTGTAGCGAGCTGGGGGAAATTTCCGTGTCATGTAGATGGCTCAACATCAGGACGGTCGAGCCGGCAAGCGTCTGCCAGATTTCGCGGCCGGCGAACACCAGCGCGCCCAGCCCGCCCATCAGCACACAGACGGTTTGCACCTCGGCGCTGCGCGGAATCTGGCCCTGTTTCAGCGCATTCTCGAGCTTTCGCTGCGTCGGCTGCTCCGTCTTTTCGCCAAGCTGCTCGCTCATCGCGCGCCTCCCAGCATCTGCGCCACCGTCAGCAGATCATCCGGCAGGCGGTTCAAATAATTCTGCACATATTGCGCGGAGATTTGCAGCGTAAACCCGAAGACCACCAGCCCCGCCACGATGCGGAAACCAAAGCTTTCGCCGAACACGTTCATCTGCGGCACCGCACGGCCCAGCAACGCGAAGACCACGGTCACCACGAACGACACCGCCATCACCGGCGCGGAGATTTGCAGCGCGACCAGAAAAACATCGCTCGTCCGCGCCACGAGCATCTCGAACAACGCGGCGTTCAAATGCGCCGCCCCGATGGGCAGCACCGAATACGTCCGCTCAAAACCGAGCAGCATCCAGTGATGCAGGTTCAACGTGAGCATCACCAGCGCGGCCAGGTAGGACAGGATCGTGGACGGCACCTGTTCCGACTGGTTGGAAACCGGGTCGAGCACCGCCGCCATGTTCAGGCCCATGTCGGTGCCAATGACGCCGCCGGCCAGCTCGACCGTTAAAAAAATCAGCCGCGCCACAAACCCGAGCAGCAGCCCGACGCTGACTTCCTGAAACATCACGCCGAGCAGCGCAAAAAAATCCAGCCGGTTCGCCGCGAACGGCGGCAACGACGGCGCGAGCAGCAGGGCCGCCAGCGCGCCGAGCGCCACGCGCAGCGTCACCGGGAAATTCGCCATCGTGAAAAACGGCAGCACCAGCAGGAACGCGCTGACGCGCATGAACACGAACAGCCAGTTGTAATAGTCCATTTCCATTTCACCGGGAATGAAGAATTAAGAATGTAGAATGAAGAAACATTTCAGCACGGCTACGCGCCTGATTTTGTTGTATCTTCATTTTTCATTCTGCCTTCTGCATTGGTGTCACTGCACCATCTGCGGCATTTTCTGGATGACGCTGACGGTGAATTCGATCAGCGATCGGACGATCCACGGCAGCAGCAGCAGCACCACGCCGATGACCGCGAGCGCTTTCGGCACGAACGTCAGCGTCTGCTCGCTGATCGTGGTCACGGCCTGAAACAAACTGACGCACAGCCCGATGATCATCGCCGTGAGCAGGATTGGCGCGGCGATGGCAAGTGCCTGGTAAATCATGGTCTTGAGCAGTTCAACGGCAAATTCAGGATTCATAAGTCACATTCCGAAGCTGCGGACGAGTGATTGGATGACAAGCGACCAGCCGTCCACGAGCACGAACAACAGCAGTTTCAACGGCAGCGAAATCGTCATGGGCGGCATCATCATCATGCCCATGCTCATCAGCACCGTCGCCACCACGATGTCTATCAAAATGAACGGCACGTAAATCAGGAAGCCCATCTGGAACGCCGTGCGCAGTTCGCTGATGATGAACGCGGGAATGACCACGCGCAGCGGCAACTGGCTGGGATCAGTCGGCTGCAGCTTTGCCATCGAGACAAATAATTCCACATCCTTCGGTCGCGTCTGCTTGAGCATGAATGTGCGGATATGGCCGGACGCGCGGTCCAGCGCCACGTCGCCGGAGATCGCATGCGCCTGATAAGGCGCGAGGGCGTCGTGGTTGATGTTCTCCCAGACCGGGGCCATGACGAAATAGGTAATGAACAGCGACAGCCCGATGATGATCTGGTTCGCCGGCGCGCCCTGCAACTGGAGCGCGCTGCGCACGAACGACAGCACGATCACCACGCGCGTGAAGCACGTCATCAACAGCAACAGCGAGGGCGCGATCGAGAGCAGGGTCAGCGACAACAGGATTTTGACACCCATGTCCACGTCCGGCGCGGCGCTGCCGCTGCCGAGGGAAATTTGAATCGGGGCGAAACCGCTCGTGGTGTTCGTCTGCGCCGGAGCCGCCACGGTGAGGAATAGCAGAAAGGCAAACGCTGCGGCAAATTTTAATCCCGTTTTCATTTGCCCTTGAGCACCTGGGTCAGAGCCTGCGCGAAGGATGGCTGCGGTGTGGTTTTTTCCGGCGCGGGCGATTCAGCTTCCGCCGCGTTGGGCAGGTGGCTCAACAAGCTCACGCCCGCCGGCGACGACGCGATGAGAAACCGTTCCTGCTCGTAGCCGACGACGAAAACCGCATGGCGTCCGCCGAGCGAACGTGTTTCCAAAATGTTCAGCTTCGGCGCGCGACCGCGCTGGACAGCCAGCCGCTTCCAGTTTTTGAACAACCAGGCACCGCCGAGAAAAAGACCGATGACCAGCGCCAGCGCGCCAAAGACTCGCAACAGCGACAGGCCGGCGTCTGGCAGGGCCGGAGCGGTGAGCGAAGTCGCGACGGAGTTCGTGGATTCGGCGAAGGCAGAAGGCAGAAGGCAGAAGGCAGAAACCAAAGTGAACGTTCTGATTGAAAATAATTTCATTCTGCATTCTTCCTTCTGAATTCCGTTCACACCGCGATGTTGCCGATGACTTCGGTGATTTTCACGCCGTAGCGGTCCTCGATGACGACGACTTCGCCGCGCGCGATGAGCTTGCCATTTACGCTCAACTCGACGGGCGCGTCGGCCGGCTTGTCGAGCTGCACGACGGAGCCGATGTTGAGCTGGAGCACTTCGCGCATCGGGAGCTGGCAGCCGCCCAGTTCGATGGTGAGGCTGACCGGCACGTCGAGGACGATGTTCAGGTTCGAGGGGTTTTCAGCGGTGGCGTTCATTAAAATTTAGATCAATTCGGGTTGTTGATGGCGGCGGTGAGCTGCACGGCCCATTTGCCGTCGGAAGTCCCGGCGCGGCCGGTGAATTTTGGCATGTGGCTCAGGCTGACCTGCACCTGTGCGGCGCAGGCGGGATCGAGTGTCAGCACGTCACCAGGCCGGAGCCGCGTGATGGCGCCGGCGGACATTTTCAGGCCCTGCCATTCAGCGATGACCGGCACGGGCATGTCGTCAAATTCGGAATTCCATTTCAGCTTGGCGCTGCGCGCCGGCAACTGGTCGGATTCCGGGAGCGACGGGATCAGCAGCCGCATCAGCGGCTCGATCGTCGCGTAGGGAAAAACCAGCTGGATCTGCTCCGACACGTCGCCGATGCCGCCGTTCATCGTCAGAATCAGCATCGCCGTCTCCGGCAACGACGTCTGCAAAAAGTGGCTGTTGTTTTCGTGGCCGAGCAGCGACGGGCGGAGGTCGCGCATTTCCGGCCAGTGGTTGCACCATTCGGTGAGGATGAGCGTGGCGGCCTGGTCAATGAGCGCGGTCTCGATCTCGGTCAGGTCGCGCTGTTCCTCCGCCGGCTGGCCCGAGCCGCCGAGCAGACGGTCCACTAGGGCCAGGCCCAGCCGCGGCGTGAGGACGAGCAGGCCGACGCCCTTGAGCGGGTCGGTTTTGAACAGCGTGATGTGCGTGGGACTCGGCAGCGTGGCGGTGAATTTTTCGAAGCTGACGATGTGCACCTTGGAAAGCTGCAGGGAAAATTCCAGCCGCAAAAAAATCGCCAGCCGCGCGGCGAGCGAGCGGACGAACTGCTCGTGCCGCTGCCGGATGCGGCGCAGTTCGCTCGCGGCGAGAAAACCCGACTGCCGGAAATCGTGGCTGCGGATGGCACCGGTCGGGTGGCGTTCGCGCCCGCCCTTGGCGGTGAGCACGAACACGTCGCTCGCGTCGGGGGCTGTGATGGCAGGGCCGGTTTCGCTCATGATTTTATTGGATGGCAAATTCCGTGAAGTAAATTTCCTTCACCACATCGTCACCAAGAATGTTGTTGAAACCGTTGATCAGTTCGGTACGGATGAGATTGCGCGCGCCGGGTTTTTCGAGGTCGGCGAGCGTCTTCACGTTGAGCGTGTTGCTGGCCATGTCAATCAACTGCGCGTTGTGTTCCTCCATGTTGGCCTTGAAATCCGCGCCGGAGCCGACCACCGAAAGGCTGCAAAGCAGGTAGCGCGCGCCCTGCGTGCCGGCGACGTTCACCAGCAGCTTGTTCATCACCACGGATTCGCGCTTGGCGTCCGCACCGTCTTTTTTTGCCTTGGCCTTGCCGTCATCAGCGGATATTTCGCCGCCGGCGGCTTTGATGCCGAGGCCTTTTTGGAGCTGCGGCAGCAGGACAAATTGCGTCACGCCGAACGCGAGCGCGGGCATGAGCACAATTGAAATGATGAGCGGCAGCCACGGCTTGAATCCGCCGCCGGCGGACGCGGGCGCGGCGGCGGTCTTTTCCGCCGGTTCGGGGTTGGTGCGGTCTTCGGGCATAAATTTTTAACGTCCTAAATTGTTCAGATCTTGAAGAATCTGGTCGCTGGTGGTGATGACCTTGGCATTGGCCTCGTAGGCGCGTTGTGCGGTGATGAGGTCGGTGAGCTGGCCGGCCAGATCCACGTTCGACATTTCAAGCGAGCCGGCGACCAGCGCGCCGAGGCCGTTGCTGTTCGGGGCGACGGGCGCGGCCAACGGACCGGCGTTGGTCAGGCCGGAATAGAGGTTGTTGCCAACGCTCATCAATTGTGTCGGGCTGGTAAAATTTTGCAGGAGCACCTGCCCACGCGTGAACTGCGTACCGTCCGCCAGTTCCACTGTCAATTTGCCGTCGGAACCAAAACTGTAACTTTGCACGGCAGAAGTGTCGCCATTCGGCGCGCCCGTGTTATCAATCTTGAGGTCGCCCTGGGTCGTCAGGCCGGAGTCGCTGTAGCCCTGCACGCGCATGCCGTTGCTGGTGACCAGATAACCGTTGGTGTCCACGCTGAAGTCGCCGTCGCGCGTCACATAACTCGCGCCAGTGGACGGGTCTTTAACCAGGAAAAATCCGTTGCCGTTGACCGCCAAGTCCGACGTGACACCGGTGCTGGTGATGGATCCCTGCGTGAATTGGTTGGTGATGCTGGCCGTCAACACCCCGGAGCCGACCTGCATCGAACCGGCGGAATTGGAGCCGAGCGTCTGGCTCAAGGCATCCGCAAAATTCATGTCGGAAGCCTTAAAGCCGACGGTGTTGACGTTGGCAATGTTGTTGCCGATTACGTTCAAGTCTTGTTGGAACTGGTCGAGGGCGCTGACGCCGGAATCAAGGGAGAGAAGCATAATTTTTCTTTCGTTTGGTGGGTGGATTTAATTTAGTTCGATGTCGGGCTGGTGGTTGAACCGGTGTTCGAGGTGGCGGCTGGCGGGGTGACGGAAGTAACCTGGCTCATCGTGTAATTTGTGCCATTCACCATGATTTCCGGCGTGCCGTTTTGCATCACCACGCCGGTCACCGCCCCGGTGGCCGTGGTCTGCGAATCCACCTGCAACGTCACCGTGCTGCCGATCAGGCTGTTGGCCTGCATCATGGCGAGCGAAGCGGACGACGCGCTCGACTGCGTGAGCGCCGTGAACTGCGCCATCTGCGAGGCCATGTCCGTGTCCGACTGCGGATTCATCGGATCCTGGTTTTCCATCTGCGACACGAGCAGTTGCAGAAAATCCTGCTGGTTCAGGGCCTGCGAGGTGTTTGTGACGGTGTCCGCAGAAGTGGTTCCACTGGTGGCGGAGGTGGTGGTGGCGGAGGTGACTTGCATAGATATTTAAATAAGTTTGGTTGGTTTAAGCCCACGTTTGCCAACCGCGAGACGACGCAGCCTGGCCTGCCGGCTCCGCCGGCAAATTGGTCATCGCGCCGACCGGCACAAACCCGGCGAACGCTCCGGCCAGCAGCGGTTCCCGTTCCGCCGGCTGGCCTGATGGTTGTTTGAATCCCTGGCTGCCGCTCCCGGAAGTTTGGTTTTCGGTGTTCGTCAGCGGCGCGAGCTTGATGCCGCGCTGTTCCAGCCGCTGTTGCAACTCCGGCCAGTGCTGCTTCAAATTTTCAAAATCGCCCTTTTGCAAAACCGCCTGCGCCTCGATGCCGCCACCGCGCTGCCGCAGTTCCAGCGACAACTGCGTGCCCGCATCCGGCTTGATCACCACTTGCAGCGAGTCAGTTTTGGCATCCACCAATCGCGACGCGTGCAGCGTCATCAAGTCCTGCGTGCGGTCCAACGTCTGGCTGCGGTGGTCTGAAAAAGCCACTGCCGTTGCGTCCGCCGGCCCGGTGCTGCGAACCGTGTTGTCCGGCATCGCCGGCGCAGTGGCGGAAATCATTTCCAACGGTTGAACCCGCGCAGAAACCGGAATGGAGCTGCCACGACCCGGCAAAACCTCCGCGCGCCCGACCGTGGCCGTGTCGCTCGGCAAAACTTTCTCGCCTGGGCTGGCCAGCCCGGCAACTTTGTTCGTTTGTTCGGCGTTTTTCATCGGCACATCCTGTTTAGCAGCGGACGTGCCATGTGTCGTCGCTGGCGCAACGGGAGCGGATGGTGCCTCCGGATTTTGCGAAGCAACGAAGACGCCGGCATCGCCATGCTGTAAATCGGCCACCGGAACGGTTTCAACATTTTTCGGCGCAGCATCTGCAACTCCGGCCAGCTCGGAAATTTTTGGCGCGGCTGCGGACACGCCGGCAATCTTTGCGTCCACCTTTTCCACGGGCGCTTTTTCCGCGCCGGAATTTTTTACCGCCGCCGCTTTTTGCGGCCCACCGGATTCAAGTTGTGAAACAACGTCCGTAACCGATTGTTTCGCCGCCGCGTCAACGCCTGGAACCGTTATCGCCGCTGCCGCGCCATTTTTTCCTTCCGCGCCCGCCGGCAAAACCGCCACCACCGCCGGATTATTCACTTCGGATTTCGGAGCCGCCACCGGAACGGACGGCTTCAAAAGACACGCCGCCAGCGTTGGCGCGGGCAAAATCATTGGCGCGTTTAGTGACACATCAAGAACGTCGCCGGCTCCCCTTTGCGCCGGCCGATTCGCGTCCTGGTCAGCCTCATCGTCCTTCGGCGTGCCGGCTTTGGTTGTCAGCGGCCTGCTTGAATCCGCAGTTGGTGAATCTCCTGCGACTGGAACTGGTGCCAGCGGCGATTTTGAATCCGCCAAATTTTGTTTTTGCGCGCCGGAAAAATTCGCCGGTTGCCTCCGGTTTTGCGCCCCGGGCGTGTTGGTTTCGCGCGGCGACAACGCCCGCGACATCACCTGGTCGAACGGCTCGCCCTTGGCAAGACCCCCGCCCGGAAGCACGGCGGTTTCGTTGTTGTCCGCTGCGGCGCTGATCGCCGCCGGAAAAATGTTGTCAAGAGCCGGCATCAAAGGTTGGCCGCCGTCGCGGATGTATTGGTGGATGCGGGTAAAACTTGATGGATCCGCACGGTCAGCGCGGCTGCGCGCCGGGCGTCGTCTCTGCCGCGCGTGCTCAACATGTCCAGAATGGCGCTGGCCTCGTCCGTCTTCATCGTGAACAGGATGCGCACGACATCGTCATCGGGCATTTCGGCGATCAGCGCGGCGGCGCCGGCAGGCGACATCGCGGCGATCAGCTTGGCCTGATGCCGCACATTCTCCGTCTCCTGCGAACTGAAACGAATGACGTTCCGGTCGAAATCCATCTGCAACTGGGCGACCGTCTGCGTCACCGTCATGATTTCCTGCCGTTCGGCGGACAGCCGGTTTTGCAGTTCGGTCAAGTTCTGCTCCCGCAACGCCAGCGTGTCCTTTTCCTCCTTGATCTGTGCCACCCACTGGTTGAATTCGGGATTGCGGAACCGCCAGGACGGATCGTCATCGGCGGAACGATTGGCCGGTCCAGCCGGCCGCCAGCCGGCGAACTTGGCCGGTGGCAAAACCAAAACGGTCGCCGCCAGATACAGCACGCCGCCAATCAGCACGGCAAACCAGGAAGATTGTAAAATTCGGGTCATGGTGGATTCAATTTTCGTGGCCGGCCAGTTGCAGCAGTCCTTTTCCGCCGCTCATCTGCACCGCCAGCTCGTCAAAGTTTTTCTGCTCCTCGCGCTGCGCTGCGCGGGCGTGCGCCTGCCGCGACCGGTTGCAAAACCGGTCCAGTGCCTCGCGCTGGCGGGCGGCGGCGAACATCTCCTGCAACGCCGTTTCAGCGGCGCGGCGGGCTTCGTCCAGTGCGGCCTGCAGTTCGTTGCGCCGGGTTTCCAGCGTCTCGCACCAGTTATGCCGGCCAAGGATTTGTGCGGCGGCGATGCCTTCGCTCATTTCGATCACGAACTGTTCCCACGCCGCGGCCAGTTCCCGGTCCGCGCCATGCAACTGTTCAGCCGCCGCATCGCAGGCCGCGAGCGCACGGGCATAACGCTGTTGCGCGACGCGCTCCTTTTGTTTGCGGAGTGTCCGCAGTGATTCGAGGGGGAATTTGAACAGTTTCATAATCGGTGGTTATTTTTTGTTCGTGGGGAGTTTTACCGCCGGTGTGGGCAACGACAAAACCTGCGCCAGCAAAGGCCAGCTTTGCGCGGCGGTGAAACCTTCGTTCACGCCCTGCCGTAAAAATTTGTCCAGCGGCTCGTGCAGGGCGATGGCGCGATCAATCACCGGATTGCTGCCCGCCGGATACGCGCCGATGTTGATCAAGTCCTGGTTCTTCCGGTAAACCGCCAGATGCTCGCGCGCGGCGGCTGTCAAACCCAACTGCTCCGGCCTCAGCAAATCGCGGTTCAACCGGCTCACGCTATCCAAAACGTCAATCGCCGGATAATGATTCTGCGTCGCGAGGTCGCGCGACAAAACAATGTGGCCGTCCAGAATCGAGCGCACGGAATCGGCAATCGGATCGTTCATGTCGTCCGCCTCGACCAGCACCGTGAACAGGCCGGTGATCGAGCCGGATTCACCGGCACCAGCGCGCTCGAGCAGTTGCGGCAGCAGCGAAAAAACCGACGGCGTGTAGCCGCGCGTGGTGGGCGGCTCGCCGACCGCTAAACCAATTTCACGCTGCGCCATCGCGAAGCGCGTCACCGAATCCATCATCAGCAGGACGTTTTGTCCCGCGTCGCGGAAATGCTCGGCGATGGCCATCGCGAGAAACGCGCCTTTTACGCGGTTGAGCGCGGATTCGTTCGACGTGGCGACAATCACGACGGATTTTTTCCGGCCGCGTTCGTCCAGGTCGCGTTCCAAAAATTCACGCACTTCCCGACCGCGTTCGCCGATGAGCGCGATGACGTTTACATCGGCCTCCGCCTGCGACGCCATCATGCCGAGCAGCGTGGATTTGCCGACGCCGCTGCCGGCGAAAATACCCAGGCGCTGGCCGCGACCGAGCGGCGTGAACGTGTCCACCGACTTGATGCCGGTTTGGAAAACATCGTGGATGCGATGGCGTTTGAGCGGATGCGGCGGACGCAAATGCAAACCGACGGAGTGTTCCGCCACGACCGGACCAAGGTCGTCCAGCGGATTGCCAAGACCGTCAATCACGCGCCCTTTGAGTGCGCTGCCAACGGTCACGCGCAGCGGCGCGCCGGTGGCGATGACTTCCGCGCCGGGAGAAATGCCGTGGATTTCGCCCAGTGGCATCAGGAGCAAATGATGATTCCGAAAGCCGACGACCTCCGCCAGCGTTTCGCCGTCGTTCCGCGCGGATTGAATCCGGCAGACTTCGCCCATCGCGGCGAGTGGGCCTTCGGATTCGATGACCAGCCCAATGAGCTGCACAACACGGCCGCAGGTTTCCGTCACGCACGCCTCGCGCACGCGGCGCGCGGCGGTTTGCAGCCGGGACATGGAACATGGAATGACTGGTGTCATGCACTTAAAGTCTGGCGGAGCTGTTCGAGTTTGGTTTCCCGGCGCGCGTCAATCACGCCAAACCGCGTCTGCACGAGGCAGCCGCCGCGCGTAACCTCGGACGAGCCGGTGAAATGCAGCGGACCGCTTTCCGGCAGCCCGGTGAGCACGGCAGAATGATGAAGCCGCAGCAGCTTGAAATCCTCGGGATGAAGCTGCACGGTGATTTCCGCCGAGCCTTCCACCTGTCGCACGGCCTCGGTCACGACGGCTTCGATCATTTCGGCGGTGATGGGCATGCCGGCAACGACTTTTTGCGCGGCATCCAGCGCTAACTGGATCAGGACATTTTCCGTTTCGCGCACCACCTGCGGAATGGCGCGGGTCAGCGACTGCAAAACACCATTTTGCAGTTCGCCGGTTTCGCCCTGCTGCTGCAGCAACTGCTGCGTCAGCGCGCGTTCGCCATCCTGCTGGCCGCGCTGATAGGCGGCCTGCTCGCGGTCGCGGAGAAAATCGGCCCAGCCCTGCGCCGGCACCTGCACGAGCAGGCGCACGTCGGAGAGCGGCTGGCGGAACGGGATGGAATCAGACCATTTCATTTTCCATGGCGCGGGCTTCGTCGAGGTCAATTTCGCCCTCGGCTTCGAGTTTGCGGACTGCGTCAATGATGCGGAACTGCGCGGCCTCGACATCGCGCAGCTTGACGTGACCGAGGAACATGAGCTCCTCCTGCACGGACTCGGCGGCGCGGCGCGAGATGTTCGAGAGCATGAGCCGCTTGAGCGGTTCGCTGGATTTCTTGAGCGCGAACGTGAGATCACGCATGTCAATTTCGCGCATGATGCGCTGGATGACCGGCGGCGCAAACAGCAGTAGATCCTCGAAGGTGAACATCTTTTTGCGGATGGCATTGGATAATTCCGGGTTGCGCTCCTCCATGCTGGCAAGCATTTCGCGACTGACGGCTTTGTCCATTGCGTTGAGCAGGTCTGCGGTGCTGGTGATGCCGCCGGTCTGCGCCAGCGCGCGGGTTTGCTTGACGCCGAGCTTGGCGTTGAGCACATCCACGACTTTTTCGCCGACTTCCACCGGCGTCGGCGCCAGCGTCGCGAGCCGGTCAATCACCATGTCGCGCTGCTCGGTGCGGAGCATCCCCAAAACCTGCGCGGCCTTTTCCGGCGAAAGATGGCTGATGACGAACGTGATGGCCTGCGCCTGCTCATCGCGGATGAGATTGAAAATGTGGCGCGGATCCATGTCCGCGATGGTCTGCATCGCGCCCAGCGGCGCGCGGGTGGAGACGACGCGCCCCATCACGTCGCTGGCCTTGAAACTGCCGAGCGCCTTTTCCAGCGTGTTGCGCGTGACCTCGACGCCGGCGGAAATGCTCGTGCTCGCGGCGACGGCGACTTCGGAAAATTCCAGCAGGATCTCCTGCTGCTGCCGGTGCGTGATCAGGTTGAACCGCGCCATCTCGCGCGAAATCGCCTCGATTTCACGCGGCTGAAACTGCTTCAAAACCTGTCCGGCGCTTTCCGGGCCGAGCATGACCAGCAGCGCCGCCAGCTTCTGCGTCTTGTTCAACACGGCGTTTTCCGAGGCGGTTTCGGCGGGGGCTTCAAGAGTGGCGGCCATGGTATTAATTTTGTTCGGACGAACGGCTTTGGCCCTTGCTCATCCACTCGCGGATGGCCTGGGTCATGTTGGTTGGGTTTTCCTTGATGAGCTTGTTCAGCACCTCCACGGTCACAATGCCGGGCTGCGGCTCAAAGGCTTCGCCGTAGCGCGGCGAGTGTCCGTTCCCGTTGCCATTGCCGTTATACCGCGGCATCAGCCGGCCGACGGGAACGCCGATGGGAATTTCCTGCACCGGCGTCTGCTTGAACAACCGGAACAAGACAAACAACGCGATGAGGCCAATCGCCGGATAAACCGCGTTGCGCGCCAGCTCCCACCAAAAATCATGCTTCTGCTGCACGTCCAGTTCGCGCGTCACGTCGGTGGCGAACTGGTCGTTGAACGGCAGCTCCTCGAGCGTCATCGTATCGCCGCGCGACGTGTCCACGCCCACCGCGCCGGCAATGATGCGGCGGAGTTTGTCCAGTTCCTCCGGCGTGCGCGGGACGACTTTGCGGTCCGCGCCCGTGCCACCCATCTGCGCCGCAACCGTCACTGAAGCCGTCAGGTGCTTGATGCCGCCGGCCGCCTGCTCGGTGCTGCTGGTGGTCTTGCCGATCTCGTATTCAACGGTGGACGTGACTTTGTGATTCAGCATGTTGTTGACCGGCCCGCTGGCGAGGCCGGCAGAATTCGTGGCCGTGCTGGTGTTGGCTGAAATGCCGACCGGCGACGATGGCGCGGTCGTGGTGGAAGTGTCGTTGTTCTCGTCGTTCTTGGTCTGGGTGCGGATCACCTGACCGTCCGGGTCAAATTTTTCCTGCGTGCTCGTGAGCGTGTCGTAATTGATCTCGGCTGAGACGCGCACGATGGCTTGGCCAGGGCCGAGAACTTTTTCCAGCATGTCCTGCGCCTTTTTGCCGAGGTATTGTTCGAGGTTGCGGCGCGCGGCGAGCTGTGAACTCGTCAGGCCGGTCATGGAATCGTCGTCGGAATTTTCGGAAAGTGAATTGCCAAGATTATCAATGATGGAAACGTGGTTGGGCTTCAGGCCTTCCACGGAGTTCGCCACGAGAAAGCGGATGGAATTGACGGACTGCGGCGACAATTGCGTGTTGCCGCGCACGCGCACGAAGACGGACGCTGTCGGATATTTGTCCTTGTCGAGCAGCAGGCGGTTTTCCGGCAGCACGATCATCACGCGCGCCGCCGCGACCTCGTCAATCTGGCTGATAGTGCGGGAAAGCTCGCCCTGAACGGCGCGGGTATAGTTCGCGCGCTGGACAAAATCCGAGATGCCGAAGTTCGGCTTGTCGAAAATCTCGAAGCCCACCCCTTCACCCTGCGGAATGCCCTTAGCGGCAAGCTGCATCCGCATTGTGTAAACCTTGTCCTGCGGCACCAAAATCGAACCGCCGCTGGCCTTGTAGGGAACCTTGGCGTCGTCGAGCGCGGCGATGACCTTGGCGGCCTCGGCATCGGAAATTCCGCCGTAAAGCAGGCCGTAATCGGCCCGCGATGACCAGAGCGAAAGCGCGGCCAGGCCGGCCACCAGTACGAAGGTCGCGGCGGCCACCGTCATCCGCTGCGCGGCACCGAGCTGGCTCCAAATGGCGCGCAACTGGCCGAAGAGCTTGGAAAGGTTTTGGTTCATTTAATGAAAATTCAAATCTGCATCCGCATGACTTCCTGATACGCCTCCAGCAGGCGGTTGCGCACTTCCACCATCAATTGGAAGGAAACATTCGCCTCCTCCATCCCGATGACCGCCTGGTGCAGCGGCACGTTTTGTCCGCCTTGCACCGCCCGCACCGACTGTAGCGCGCCGTTCTGCTCCGCGCTCGCATCGGTGACCATTTTGCCCAGCATCGAGGCGAACGAATCGCCCGCCGGCTGCGTGGATGAAATTTGACTGGGCTGCGCGGTCTCCGACGGCTTCAGCGGCATCACATCCGGCGAAAACGTCTCCAACTGCGAGGCCATGCCACGCATCGTTGGAGGAATCGCTGAGAGTGGTGACATGAAAAATTATTGGTTTGATCAGTGTCTGCCGATGGCGAGCGTCTGTTGCGCCATCGAACGGGCGTTTTTGACCACTGCGAGGTTGGCCTCGAACGAGCGCGAGGCCGAAATCATGTCGGCCATTTCCTCGTGGATGTTGATGTTGGGCATGGCCACCATGCCGTTGGTGTCGGCGTTGGGGCTGCCCGGTTCGTAAACCTCCAGCGGCGGACGTGAATCTTTTTCGATGCGGGCGACCTGCAATGCGGGCGGCTGGGAGCCGTCGGTGTTCATCGCCTGCTTCAGCGCGGATTCAAACACCACCACCTGCCGCTGATACGGCTTGCCGTCCACGCCGCGCGCGGTGTTGGCGTTGGCGATGTTTTCGGAAATCACGTTGAGCCGCGTGCGCTCGGCGTCGAGCGCGGCGGCGGTGCTTTGGATTCCGGTGAGCAGTTGGATCATAAAAATCAGGAGTGACCGGTGATCGCCAGGCGCATCCGCGCGAGCAGATTGCTGACGAGTTCCGTTTCATACGAATGCGTCAGCGCGTTCTGGTTCATCTGCATCAGTTCTTTCTCGAGATTGACGGTGTTGCCGTCGGGGCTGACAGCGGGCGCGGTGGTGTCCACCGCCAAAGCGGGCTTCAAGCCGGCGAGCGACTGCATGTCGCCGCTGGAACTGGCGCGCTCCAGCTCCTTTTGAAACGATGGCGCGAGATCCACGCGCTTGTAGCCGGGCGTTTCAAGGTTGGCGATGTTGCTGGCGATGGCATCCTGGCGCACCACGGCGGCGTCCAGGTTTTTTTTGGCCGCCAGATAGTCGGGCTGGTTGAACAGGGCTTCGATCATAAAGCTTTCCGTGACCGGATAAGCAACGACGATGCCATCGGAAAAATTCCTTGAAAAACCAACGTTTTTGCAGTTGCGGTTCCGGCGGTGGGAAAATGTTACCGGCGCGGGGCCGGCTGCTAGGCAAGTTTGGCAACGGGACGGAAACGCGGCGAAAGTTGCCGCGAACGCAAACTCACGGCTCGGCCAGTTCCCGGTCCTCTTCGGACTTGGGCGCGGTGCCGTTGTATTCGTGCAGCTTGTTGCGGAGGGTACGGATGCTCACGTCGAGCAGCTTGGCGGCGTGGGTGCGGTTGCCTTTGCAGCGGTCAATCGCGGCGAAAATATGGTGCTTCTCCAAATCCGCCAGCGTCGGAAACTCGCTGCTGTGCCGCACGGGTTCGAGCGCGCCGCTGACGACGACGGACGCGGACGACGGCTGGGCGGACCCGCCGAGGCCGAGATGTTCCGGTTCCAGCATGCCGTTGTCGCTGCACAGAATGACGGCGCGTTCGACGACGTTCTGCAATTCGCGCACGTTGCCGGGCCAGTTGTGGTTTTTCAGGACCCGCACGGCGGCATCGGTGAAACCCTTGACGTGGACGCCATGTTTGCGGGCGAACCGGCGCATGAATTCCTCGGCCAGCATGGGCACGTCCTCGGCGCGTTCGCGCAACGGCGGCACGTGCACCGGCACGACGTTGAGGCGGAAAAATAAATCCTGGCGGAATTCCTTCTTCTCGACGCTGTGTTCGAGATTGCGGTTGGTGGTGGCGATGACGCGAACGTCCACCTTGATGGTGCGGTTGCCGCCGACGCGTTCCAGCTCGCGTTCCTGCAGCACGCGGAGCAGCTTGGCCTGGACGCTTGGCGAGATTTCGCTGATTTCATCCAGCAAAATGGTGCCGCCGTGGGCGAGCTCAAAGCGGCCTTCGCGCTTGTTCAACGCGCCGGTGAAGGAGCCACGTTCATGGCCGAAAAATTCGCTTTCAATCAGGTTTTCCGGGATGGCGGCGCAATTGACCTTGATGAACGGCGCGCTGGCGCGGGAACTTTCCCGGTAGAGCGCGCGGGCGACCAGTTCCTTGCCGGTGCCGCTTTCGCCCTGCACCAGCACGGTGGCCTGGGTGCGCGCGACTTTGCGGATGAGCGCCCGCAGATTCAGCATGGCGGGGCTGTTGCCGAGCAGGTCAACCTCGCCGTCCTCCGTGTCCTGGCTCAGGAAATGGTTCACCTTGACGAGCTGGGTGAAGGCCTGCGCCTTGCGGATCACCACCTCGATCTGCTCCATGGAATACGGCTTGATCAGATAGTCAAACGAGCCGTTTTTCATGCATTCGACGGCGGATTCAACCGAGCCGAAGCCTGTCATCATGGCGACGAGCGGCTTTTGGGGACGCGCCTGGATGTGCTTGAGCAGGTCGGTGCCGTCGCCGTCGGGCAGGCGCACGTCAAGGAAAATGAGGTCGAAATTGTCCCGGTTCAGGTATTCCTGCGCGGCGGCAATGGTGGAGACGGCGGCAACATCATAATGTTTCCGCCGGAGAAAATTTTCAAGGTTGCTGCGGACGACGGCGTCGTCCTCCAACACGATGATTTTTTCAATTGCCATACAATCTCAAGTTTAACATGAAAAACCTAAATCCGGCTTTCCCGATATTGCGCTTTTCTGAACATAACTTGCGCAAACAAGCGCGCCAATACTATAAAAAAGAAAAAAATCTAATTGGTGGAATGCTTTTGGTAAAGGCTGGTGACGAAATGCGGCCGCTGGGCCGCCGCCGCCGGCAGATGCTGCACCGGCACCAGTCCGCGGCGGAGCATGGCCTGCTGGTTTTCGCGGTCGAGCAGCAGGACTTTCATCAACGTGCCTTGAACGGCTTGGAACAGCGCTTTCACCTCGCCGCACCGGTCGCGCTCGGCGGGATCGGTTTGCTGCCAGACCCGCCGGATATTTTTCAGGCTGACCACGGCCTGATCGAGGCTGGCAAGCAGGCTTTTCCGGCGCGGCAGAAAGGCCGACGGCTGGTATTCCGGCCCGGCGGTGAATACCTGGTTTTCACTGGTGGCCAGCGCGAGCGCCTCCTCGCAGAGCGACAGGAAGGCGCGGAGATCGGCGGCCACTTGCGCGGCAAAATTGGCGGTTGAAACTGAATTCATGGCGTGGCGGAGTTGGTGGCGGATGGGTTGGCGATGGAGGCCGTTTCGGAAAGCGAATGATTGGCAAGCTCGGCCTTGCCCTGCCAGCGGATGAAACCGGCCCGCCAGCGCGCCATTTCAAAGATGGCCTGCAAATCCGGCGTGGCATTCGTGCCCACGGCGGATTCGGACGCGATGATCTCATTGTAGGTCGCGACGGCCTTCTCCGGCTGCAACAGATGTTCGTAGGTGATGCCGACCTGGTATTTGACCGGCAACTGCCAGGTGGGTGCGGCATCCAGCCTGGTCAGGCTCAAATAAATTTCCAGCGCCTTCATGTAATCACCCTCCTTGTAAAGGCTGTTGGCGATTTCGTTGCCCACACGCTGCTGCCAGTAGGCCCAGACTTCGGGATGATCTTCGGCCGATTTTTTTTCCTCCTGCAAAAATGCCAGCACCTGCCGCAGCGCCTCGCCGGCCTGGCCCTCGGCCTTGAGCGCCTGCGCCAGATAATAGCGGGTCTCCGGCGCCTCGGGGTCGTCGGGGAAATGCGCGAGAAAATCCTGCGCCGCCGCCACGGCCTCCTCGTTGCGGGCGGTCGCGGCGAGCGAACGCACCAGCCGGAACTGCATCAGCGGACGATTTAACCCGCTGGCGGACTGCTGGAGCAGGCGCGAATAAAATTCCGCCGCGTCGGCATGCCGGCCCATCAGGTAATACGTCTCGGCAATCTCGGTCTGCGCCTGCAAAACCAGTTGCCGGTAATAATCAAGCTGGTCGGTTTTCAACGACAGCGCCGCCGTCATCACGCCGTAAAACTTGGTCAGCGCCAGGTTGTCCAGGCCCATCTGCCGGAACACCCCGCCCTGGCGCAGCAGGATCTCCGGCACGCGCACGTCCGTCGGCCAGCGGTCGAGATACTGCGTGTAAATGGACTGCGCGCGCGGCAGGTCGTTTTCCGCCGCCACCACCGCGCCCAAATCCAGCAGGGCCGGCTGCCGGATGGTGTCGGGCACATTTTCCGCCAGCAGTCGCAACAGTTTTTTTTCAGCCTGTTCGAACTTGCGCTTGTTGACCAGATTGCGCGTCTGTTCCAGTTCATCGCGGTATGATTCCAGTTCCGCCGGCGTCGCCGCATCCGGGGCGTTGGTCGTGTCCGCCTGCATCACGAGATTGGATTCGGCCAGGGGATCGCGCAGGCCGTTCGTTGTGTCCGGGGCCGTCATGGTGAGCAGCGGCAGCAGGTTGGTGTCCGGGGACTGCGCCAAAACCATCATCGCCGTGATCCAAAAACCGGCCACGCCCAGCCAGAAGGCGCGGCGGGGCAAAACCATGGAAGGGCGCCGGTTCATTCGTTTTTATAGACGGCGCGGCTGGAATTGTCCGGTGCCGGCACTGCGGTTGGCGGCGTGAAACCCAGGTTCATCGGCATCACAACCGCCGGACTGTTGTTGCGACTGTTGTTGATCTTGCCGGATGAAGCTGGCTTGAGAAAGCCCACCAGCATTTCCGGCGTCACGATGGACGGGTCGGTTGCGCCCGGCGCGAAATTTTCCGGGGGCAAACTCAATGGTGGCGGAGTGGAATCAGCTTTCATCACCACCGCCGCCGGCGCGGCATTGGTCGGGATTGGAAAATTATTTTCCGGTTCCATCGCGTTTCCGCCAGAGGGGGTTTCAATTTTTACCAGGTTCGTTTCGGCCGGGGAAAACCGCGTGGGCACAATGTTTTCGTGGGCGCTGCCGGTGGCAAACCGCAGATCCGGCGGGCCGACGACGAGAAGATAGGCTTGCGCGGGCGGCGGGGGCGGGGGTTGCCGGAACATGAAACGGCCCTGGCCACCGGCGCACGGGATGACCGCAGCCGCGCCAGTGATGGCGAGAAAAAGCATCTGACCGGACAGCCGCAACTTTTCGAGCCTGCTCATAATTCGTCGGGCGCTATTTTTGCCGGGCGGGTCTCCCGCCGCCGTTTTTTTCAGCCCTGGCCGGCAACCACAGCACGCCACTCGCTCTTCATCGGCAAAACTTGCCGGGGCTTGAGCGGAATTTTTGCAAATATTTTATCCGCACGCTTCAAGTCCCGCCGGCGAACGCCGATATGGTGGGGAGAAATTTTATTTTTCAATCCATGTCCCCAACAAATATAAAGTCAATAGGCGTCGCCCCGGTCGGCCAGAAGGAAATCCTGGCGCAACTTTCCCGCTGCCCGTCGCTGCCCTCGCTCGGCAGCATCAACAAGGCGCTCCAAGGGCTGCTGATTGTCGAACATCGCTACACCGCGCACATCGCCGAAATCATCCGGCGCGACCCCAGCCTGACGTCGCGCCTGCTGCGACTGGTCAACTCCGTCTATTACGGCCTGAGCACGCCGGTGAACAGCATTGAGGAAGCCGTGTTCTATCTCGGCGTCCGGCAGATCCGGCAGCTTGCGATGGTCACGCCCGTCATCGAGGATTTCCAGAGGCTCACCCGGCAATGTGATTTTCCCTGGCGCGAATTCTGGCAGCACTGCATCGGCACCGCCATCCTCACCCGCGAAGTCACCGCCAGCATCAACGCGCAGTCCGAAGACTCCGATTACGTGGCCGGACTCGTGCATGACGTGGGCAAAATTGTGATGGCTTGGACGTTTCCCGATCATTTTGCCGAAATCCACCGGCAGGCCGCCGCGAGCCCGCGCGAACTCGGCGAGATTGAAAATGAAGTCCTCGGCATTGACCATGCCGAACTCGGCGCACTTTATCTCGAACGCCACCATCTGCCCGAACTGATGGTCAACAGCGCCCGCTATCATCATCATCCGGAAAAAGCCCCGCAATTTCAGCAGACCATCGCCGCCGTGCAGATCGCCGACCTGCTGCTGCGCAGCGAAAAAATGGGTTTCAGCGGCAACCACCGCGAAGTCACGCGCGACGAATGCTTCACCGCCTCCGGCTGGAAAATGCTGCTGCCCGACACGCGCGAGGCTGAACACAACATCGCCCGCGCCTCACTCACCCGCACGCTCGAGCAGTTGCCGCAGATGCTCGAGGGACTCGTATGATCGCATGAACCTGACACCGGGTTTGGAAACCGACGGGGGCGCCGCCCAGTTGGCGGACGGGGATTTTAATTTTCTCTGCCGCCTGGTTTACGAGCGGAGCCGGATTCATTTGAGCCCGGACAAAAAGGTCCTGGTTGCCACGCGCCTCGCCAAACGGCTGCGCCAGCTGAAGCTCGCCAGCTATGGCGAGTATTGCGAATTGCTGCGCTCGCCGGCCGGCGAGGAGGAACTGCAGTATCTCATTGACCGGATTTCCACCAATCACACGCACTTTTTCCGGGAGATGAAGCATTTCGATTTTCTTCGCGAAAAAGTTTTCCCGGCGGCGTGCGGAAAATCCGCCGCAAATGAAACGCCGTTCCGCGTCTGGAGTGCGGCGTGTTCCAGCGGCGAGGAACCCTACTCGCTGGCCATTCATCTGGCCGAACATTTGGCGCCCGCCGAGACCAACGGTTGGCAGATCGAGGCCAGCGACATTTCCACGCGTGTGCTGGAAATCGCGGAGCGCGGGATTTACGCCGCCGACCGGCTGGGCGACATCAGCCAGGAATTGCTGCACCGCCATTTTCAAAAGGGCGTGCGCGAACGGCAGGGGCAATTCCGCGTGAAAGACGTTTTGCGCCAGCGCGTTCGGTTTCATCAACTGAACCTGCTGCAGCCGCCCTATCCGTTCAGCGAGTTGTTCCACGTCATCCTGTGCCGGAACGTGATGATTTATTTCGACCGGCCCACGCAGGAATTGTTGATCGGTCATCTGGCCGAACGGCTCCGGCCCGGCGGTTATCTGCTGGTCGGCCATTCCGAGAGCTTGAGCGCCATCAAGCATCCGCTCCAGCCCGTCCAGCCGGCCATTTATTTGAAGCCCAAAGCCTGAAGTTTAAATACCGGGAACCGATAAAAAGTTTAAGTTATCTTCCGGCCTGCCGATAGTTGAAGCAGCATACTATGGCTACTCAACAATTGGAAACCAACGCGACAACCGCAAGTAGGCCAATGACCGCAACAAAATCTCAATCGCCGGCGATTTGAAAGATTTTTAATCACCCCATCTCCTGCGAAATAAAAATAGGAACAAACAATATGAACCACGCAAAAGTTTTAAACCCCATCAAGGCCCGCATCCCGTTGCTGTTCGGACTTATCTTGGCTGGCATCTTGGCTGGCAACGCGATTCCCGCCCGCGCGGACAGTTCGAAGTCGGAATCGGTGAAGGAAGCGCTCAAGGTGATGAAGGACGAAGCGGCCAAGCTCGGTGAAGCAAAGGCCGACGGTTCAAAACTCTACTTTGGCACGACCAAAATCAACGGGGATTACACCATTGTTGATGGACTGAAGACCCGTTTCAATTGCACTGCAACCTTCTTTGCCAAGAAGGGCACGGACTACGTCCGCATCAGCACCAATGTCTTGAAAGACGGAAACCGCGCCGTAGGCTCGATGCTGGATTCCAACGGAGCAGCCTATGCCGCCATTTCCAAAGGTGAAGCCTTCTATGGAATCGTTGACATATTGGGGAATAAATACGACGCCGGTTATGAACCGGTGAAAAATGCCGCCGGTGAAACCATCGGGGTGTATTACGTCGGATTTGCACTTGAATGACGTGCCGCCACGCCACCAACCGCGTGTTAGTTTAGAAAAAGCTTATTCCGTTGGCGGTGGCGCGGACCAACGTTTCTCCGTTTAAACAAGAACAGTTATGAAAAAAAACATGCGGCTTTCCGTCCGTATTGGACTGGCCTTCGGCCTTCTCCTAATCGTCATTTTGGTCATGGGAGTCATCGGGGTCTTGAGCATGAAGCGCGTCGGGCGTTTATCCAATTCACTGGCGACCGAGAATGTCCCGGAAATCTCCCTGGCCAATGAAATCGAACTACATGCCCTTTCAATGGTTCCCAGCCTGCATGACTATGGCTACACCGACGACGAGGTTTTTTTGACGGAAGTCCGGTCCCAACTCGGGCAGGTCAAAAAATCCCTCGCCGATGCGAAAGCCCAGGGAACCAAATCCGCCCGCCTCACCGGACTCAAGGATGCGGCGGTCCAGGGAGAAAAAACGGTCGCGGATTTTGAAGTGCTCACCGAACAGCGCACAAAACTCACCAAAGAGCTGGATAATGAACAGTTAAACTGCTTCGCAGCCGGGACCAATTTTACTTCCGTCTGTTCCGTGTTTCAGGCGAGTCAAACCGAAGCCATGCTGGGCAAGATCAGTGCTGGAATTGACGGCGACCAGCTTGAAACGAACCTGCGCCGGATCGCTTATCTGTCCAGCATCGTTCAATCCGGAGACTTGCTGCTCGCAAGCACTTGGAAAGCGCAGGCCCGGCGCGATCCACAGCTTCTCGCCGAGTCACTCCGTTTATTGGATGTCATTGACTCCCAACTCAACAGCCTCGAAAAAATCATTGATTTCGAAAACGACTTGAAACGCATCAAAGAATGCCGCGCTTCCAGTCAAAATTATCGCGAAAGCGTCAAGCGATTTCAGGAGAAATGGGCCGAACGTGAGAACCTTGCCCAGCAGCAAACCGCCTTGGCCGGCAGCTTGGTTGAACAAGCTGGAAAAGTTGCGTCCCTTGGCCTGGACGATACGGCAAACGCCTCGAAACAGACCGCCGGGGTCGCCGCCTTTTCCTCAAACCTGGCGGTCATCGGTGGGATCCTCGGCATGGTTTTTGGGATTGTCATCGCCACCATCATCACCGGCGGCTTGAACAAGATATTGCGCCAACTGACACTGGCCCTCAACGATGGCTCCAGTCAGGTGGCCAGTGCCGCCGATCAGGTTTCCGCATCCAGCCAATCCCTGGCCGAAGGTTCCAGTGAGCAAGCCGCTTCCCTGGAAGAAACCAGCGCGTCGCTCGAAGAAATGGCCAGCATGACCAAGCGCAATGCCGAGAATGCGCAGAAGGCCAACGACCTTGCCAAACAGGCCCGCGCCGTCGCCGACAAGGGCACCAGCGACATGCAGACCATGAACGCCGCCATGGAAGCCATCAAGGTCTCTTCCGATGACATCGCCAAGATCATCAAGACCATTGATGAAATCGCCTTTCAAACCAACATTCTGGCTTTGAATGCCGCCGTCGAAGCCGCCCGCGCCGGTGAAGCTGGCATGGGCTTCGCTGTCGTCGCCGATGAAGTCCGCAATCTGGCCCAACGCAGCGCGTCCGCCGCCAAGGAAACCGCCGGCAAAATTGAAGGTGCCATCACCAAAACCGCCCAAGGCGTGGGCATCAGCAAGCAAGTCGCGGAGACATTAATTGAAATCGCCACCAAAGCCCGGCAGGTGGATGAGCTGGTGGCCGAAGTGGCCGGTGCTTCCCGCGAACAGACCCAGGGCATCACGCAGATCAACACCGCCGTGGGCCAGATGGACAAGGTCACCCAGTCCAACGCCGCCAATGCAGAAGAAAGTGCGGCGGCCGCGGAGGAACTCAACGCCCAAGCGACCACTATGAAAGAATCGGTGGCGGAACTGATGCGCCTCGTAGGCGGCAACGGCCAAGCCTCTGAGGTGAGAACAGTGACGGCATCCTCGCGCTATCAAGAAGCCCGCATGGCCGAACCCAAGGCCAGACGATCCGCCCCGGCTCAAGGCAATGGTCATGCTCCTGCGGAGCCAGTTCTGTCAGGCAAGTCCAATGGCCGCAGCGAAATCCCCCTCGAAGGCGATTTCAAGGATTTTTAGAAGCCGGGCAGTCGTACAACAAATTTCATCCGCCCGTTATTTTATTTATTTGAAGACCAAAGCCTGAAGTTAAAATGGCGACCACCCGATAAATAGTTCAAGTCGTCTCCCGGTCTGCCGATAGCTGAAGCAACTTACTATGGCCACTCAACAATTGGAAACCACCGCCGGTCGCCAGCAGGCCGGCAAATATCTCACCTTCACCCTGCACGATGAATCCTATGGCATTGACGTGCTGAAGGTGCGGGAAATCATCCGCCAGACCACCATCACGGTGGTGCCGCAGATGCCGGCCTACGTGCGTGGCGTCATCAACCTGCGCGGCAAGATCATTCCCGTGATGGACCTGCGCCTGCGTTTCGGCTTTGCCGACGCCGCCAGCACCGACCACACCTGCATCATCGTCGTCCAGGTAAAACTTCCTGACGGCAAAGCCACCCAGATGGGTCTGGTGGTGGACGGTGTGGAAGAAGTGGCCAACATCGCCGCTACGGACATCGAGGAGACGCCAAATTTCGGCGGCCAGATCGCCACGGATTACATTGTCGGCATGGCCAAAATCAAGGGAGCGGTCAAAACCCTGCTGGACATTGATGGCGTCGTCGGTGCCGATGCGTTGAAAACCATCAGCACGTCCGCAGCTTTATCAACGGCAACTCAAACCAAGTAAAAAACATCCCGCTAAAACCTTTATGACAAACTGGACCGTAGGAAAACGCATCATCCTCGGCTTCGCCGTCATCATTGCCTTGGTGGCCGGCCTCGCCATCACCTCTTTTATCCTGCTCCGCCAAGCCAAGACGGAGGCCAACTTTCTGGCCACGGACGCCCTGCCCGGCGCGGTTGCCATGGCGGAGATTAGCCAGAGGGTGGATCAAATCCAGATTGATGTGCTCCGCACGCTGCTGGCCAAGACACCCGAGGACAGAAACAAATGGGAGGAGGATGCTGAGGCAAAACGCGCGGATAATTCAAAATTCCTGGATGACTACGACAAGACCATTCATCTCGCCGAAGACCGGGAGATGTTCAAGGAACTGACGGCGGTGCGCGGTAAATACACCTCCGAGCGGGACAATTTATTCGCGTTGTGCAACGCCGGCAAGAATGATGAGGCCGTGGCCTATAACGCGGCCAATGTCCGTCCCGCCTATGTCGCCTATGTCACACAGGTGGACAAGATGAGCAAATGGAACATGGACAACGCCATCAATTCCGGCACCCGATCCGACCATGCAGTCCAGCGCGCCAATTTCGTCACTGGCTGTCTGTCACTGGCGGTCATCGTTGCGGGGATTATTTTCGGCACTTTGACTGTCCGGGGCCTCAACCGGGTTTTGACCCGCGTGGCTATGTCGCTCAACGATGGCTCAAATCAGACCGCCAGTGCCGCCAGCCAGGTTTCCACCTCCAGTCAATCGTTGGCCGAAGGCGCGAGCGAGCAGGCGGCGTCGCTGGAAGAAACGAGTTCGTCACTGGAAGAAATGTCGAGCATGACCAAGCGCAATTCCGAGAACGCCCAGAAGGCCAACGACCTCGCCCAGCAGACCCGCTCCGCCGCCGACAAGGGCACTGTTGACATGCAGACGATGAGCGCCGCCATGGACGCCATCAAGGTCTCCTCCGATGACATCGCCAAAATCATCAAGACCATTGATGAAATCGCCTTCCAGACCAACATCCTCGCGTTAAATGCCGCCGTGGAAGCCGCCCGGGCCGGCGAAGCCGGCATGGGCTTTGCCGTCGTCGCCGATGAAGTTAGAAATTTAGCCCAACGTTCGGCCCAGGCCGCCAAGGAAACCGCCGCCAAGATTGAAGGGGCAATCGCCAAAACGGCGCAAGGCGTGGGGATCAGCCAGCAGGTGGCCGAGACCCTGAATGAAATTGCCACCAAGGCGCGACAGGTGGATGAACTGGTGGCCGAAGTCGCCAGCGCTTCACGTGAACAGACGCAGGGCATCACGCAGGTCAATACCGCCGTCGGCCAGATGGACAAGGTGACGCAGTCCAACGCCGCCAACGCGGAAGAAAGCGCCGCCGCCGCCGAGGAACTCAATGCCCAGGCGATCAGCATGAAGGAATCCGTAACCGAACTATTGCAACTTGTCGGGGGCAACCTCCAGAATGCCGTGACCAGAACCGCCGCCGCGCCTGCATACGCCAAATCAGTCCGCATCGCCGCACCCGCGGCAAAACGAACTGCCCCGGCCAGCGGCAATGGAAATGGCAACGGCCACAGTCACGCCGCCAAGGTCACAGCCGGAAACCGTTTGAGCGAGATCCCGCTCGAAGGCAACTTCAAAGATTTTTGATCGGCAGCCGGGCGTCCACCGCTATTCCCCAAAACAAAGCCGCGTCAAATGACGCGGCTTTGTTTTTCTTCAACTCGTTGAATTCAACCGCCGTTTGCGTTCACGGTTTGGCTGGCGCCGGGGTTGGCGTGGCGTGGCGTGGCGCGCGTTCGGTATGGCTGGCAATGGTCCATTCGGCCAGTACGGCCGGGTTGTTTGCGTATTTGTTGCGGACAATGGTGTCGAGGGCGCGCGCGGCGGCGCGGGGTCTAATTTCAATTGAGCGCGGTCTGACTTCGGCGAAACATACTCTAGCTTTGACGTAACACAACAGTCTGGGATCAACTTTGCACGGTCTGGCATTAACGGTGCGCCGTCTAACTCCGGCGCGATGCCGGCGACCAGCGGCTGCCATGTCATTTATAGTAGTCAAGTAAATGTCACTGATAATATTCAAGTACATTTCCATTCCGCCGATAACCAAACCCGACACACCATCGGCGCGTATTCCATCAGCGGATATAGCCACATTAAAAGTTTTTTTATGCAAAAGACAAAATCAATGAAATTGTGGCACTACATTCTGCTGGCCGCCGCCGTTGGCGTGCTGCCCATGACCGGCATCCTGATGTTCGTCATTGGCACTTCGGTCAACAAGGACATCAATTTTGGCGCGCAGGAAATGCGGGGGGACGCGTTCCAGCGTCCGCTGGAACAACTGCTGGACTTGTTCCCGCGCTATCAGGCGGCGGCGCGCAAGGCGCAGGCCGGGGATGATTCGGCAAAGGCTGGCATGGCCGACCTTCAGCGGCAGATTGATTCACAGCTTCAGACACTGGCCGCAAGCTACAACGGCGAGCTGGGGCAGGCGTTGAAATTCACCGACGCGGAACTGGCCTCGCGGAAGCGTGACAGCGCCCGGCTCTCGGTGGTGCAGGCCGGCTGGGATAGTCTCAAGAGCGCCCCGCTCGCGGTGGCTGCCGGCGACGAGGCCGCCGGCAATCTCGTCACCTCCATCCGCGCGATGATCGCCCACGCCGGCGACCTCTCCAACCTGATTCTCGATACCGACCTAGACAGTTATTATCTGGTGGACATCACGCTGTCCACGCTGCCGCAAACCCAGCAGCGTTTGAGCGACATCACCGGGCAGGTCGGCGGCTGGTTGCGCGACGGCACCGTGGCCACCAACAAATCCCAGATCGCCGTCATGGCGGCGATGCTGCAGCAGGACGATCAGGATCGCATCACCGGAGACGCCCAGACTTCATTGAGCGAGGACAAAAATTTCTACGGGGTGAGCGCGTCGCTGCAAAAGAATCTACCTCCGGCGATTGATAAATATACCGCCGCCAACCAGGCGTTCCTTGGATTGTTGAATCGCGTTGCCGCCGGGGAAAACGTGCCGGTATCGGATTTTGAAACCGCCGGCTGGAACGCCCGCGCGGAAAGTTTCCGGCTCTGGGACACCAGCATTAGCGAACTGGATTCGTTGCTGACCATCCGCTTGTCGGCGTTCCGCCACAACCGACTTTTAAGTTTTTCCGGCATCGGCGCAACCTTTGCCCTGGTCGTGGTGGTCGTCTGGTTCATCGTGCGCCGCCTGAATGTGTCGCTGCGCGCCATCGCCGGAGGTCTTGGCTCCAGTTCAGAACAAGTGGGCAGCGCGGCCGCTCAAGTTTCCTCCTCCAGCCAGTCACTGGCCGAAGGGGCGAGCGAACAGGCCGCCTCGCTGGAAGAAACCAGTTCCTCGCTCGAGGAGATGTCCAGCATGACCAAGCGCAATGCCGAGAATGCGCAGAAGGCCAACGACCTCGCCAAACAGGCCCGCGCCGCTGCCGACAAGGGCACCAGCGACATGCAGACCATGAACGCCGCCATGGAAGCCATCAAGGTCTCTTCCGATGACATCGCCAAAATCATCAAGACGATTGATGAAATCGCCTTTCAAACCAACATCCTCGCCCTCAACGCCGCCGTCGAGGCCGCCCGCGCGGGGGAGGCTGGACTGGGTTTTGCCGTGGTTGCCGATGAAGTTCGCAACCTCGCGCAACGCAGTGCGCAGGCCGCCAAGGAAACCGCCGGCAAGATTGAAGGTGCCATCACCAAGACCGCCCAAGGCGTGGGCATCAGCAGCAAAGTCGCGCTGACCTTGAATGAAATTGTCATCAAGGTCCGGCAGGTGGATGAACTGGTGGCCGAGGTGGCCGGAGCTTCCCGCGAACAGACGCAGGGCATTACGCAGATCAACACCGCCGTCGGCCAGATGGACAAGGTGACGCAGTCCAATGCCGCCAATGCGGAAGAGAGCGCGGCCGCCGCCGAAGAACTCAACGCCCAGGCGATCAGCATGAAGGATAGCGTCGCCGAATTGTTGCAACTGGTGGGTTGTGCGGCAAACCGCTCTGAACACACCGAACCGGCCATGCCCAAGCCGGAGAAAAAGCCGTTCCTGAAAACTCCCGCCGCGCATAACGGCCACAATCACGCGGCAAAAATCCTTTCACCCGAACGCGAACCCGCGCCTTCCCTTGTCGCGGCGCGCCGGGACGAAATCCCGCTTGATGGCGACTTCAAGGATTTTTAAGCGAGGCCGATATGACCGAATCATAAAGCACAACCCATTATGAACCCCACGTCAGCGGATAAACTTCCCTTCGTGATTTTTCAGGTCAAAGAAGGCCTATACGCCGTTGGCTCCCAAAATGTCCGCGAGATTGTCATCCTGCCGAAGGTGGTGGGCGTCCCCAACTTGCCGCCGGAAATCCGCGGGGTCATCAATCTGCGGGGAAAGGTCATGCAGTTGATTGATCTGCGGGTGAAACTGGGGCTGCCTTCGGCGAAAACGGAACTCGATGAACTGATTCAATTGCTCCATGACCGCGAGAAAGATCATCACAACTGGCTGGCCGAATTGGAGGCCTGCGTGCGTGAAGGCCGGCCGTTCAAAATGGCAGGGGATCCCCATGCGTGCAAATTCGGCCTGTGGTATGACAAGTTTCAGACCGACAGCAGCCTGTTGAAAATGGCGCTCCAAAAAATGGATGAGCCGCACAAGATCATCCATGCCACCGCCAAGGAGGTCTTGCAGCGGGCTGAACGTGGCGACCTGGACGGGGCCATGAAACTGCTGGCCGAGCGGCGGAATCACGAACTCGCGGAGCTGTCGAGATTGTTTGAGGAAGGCCGCCGGATTTTACGCGAACACCAGCGCGAACTGGCCGTCGTCCTAAACCGGGGCGACAAACATTTTGCCATCAGCATTGACCTGGTGGAAGCGGTGGAGCGCATTCCCGAGGAGGGCATTGAACCATTGCCCGCCGCGCTGGCCGGCCAAAGCGAGAAGCTGCAATGGCGCATCGGCAAGCGGGCCAGAACCAGCCAGACCATTTTGCTGTTGAACGAGGATTTTCTGTTCTCTCATCCAGAGGGGTTGAACTGAGCTTTTCCTCGCGGGCTGGAAACGCGCTTGATGGATAATTTTTTTATATGAAACTACAGACGCGTCTGACACTAACATTGGCGGCGGGCATTGTGCTGGTCATTACCGGCTTTCAAGTTGTGCAGTCCTCCAGATTGCAGGGCCATTTTGAGAAAGTGGGACAGGCCAATGCCCGGATCCTCAAAGACAATCTTTCCGGCAACGCCGAAGATGTTCAACGCGCCGTGGAATTCGGCATCGCCACCGCCATGGCCAACGGTGACATGGACGTGTTCGACAAGGTGACCAGCTTGCAAAAAGACCTGCACGGCCTGCAGGAATTCTCGCTCTACAACGAAAAGGGCCGGATCACCTATTCCTCTGACCACTCGCGCCTCAAGAGCGAAATGGATCCCGGGCTCAAGCAGCAATTATACAACAACCCAGGCCGTCTGGTCAGTGAATCAGCGGGCCTGATTGATATTTACCAGTCGCGGGTGGTCATGAAGAGCTGCCTTGAATGCCATACGGACTGGAAGGCCGGCATGGTTGCCGGCGTGACATTGTTTCGTTACTCCAAGCAGTCGCTGGCTGACGCCCAGAACCAAAGTTCGCTCGTGACCCACCAGGCACAACGCAGCAGCTTTCAGATGTCCTTCATAACCATCGGTGGCAGCTTGCTGGCCATTATCGTCCTTGTGGCCCTGATTATTCGTCCAGTCATCAAGCGGCTCGGCCAGATGGCGGAAAGTCTGAACCGTGGCAGCCAGCAGGTGAATGACAGCGCCGATCAGGTTTCTGCCGCCAGCCAGACGCTGGCCGAGGGTGCCAGCGAACAAGCCGCGTCGCTGGAAGAAACCAGTTCGTCCCTCGAAGAGATGGCCAGTATGACCAAGCGCAACGCCGAGAACGCCCAGAAGGCCAACGATCTCGCCAAACAGGCCCGCTCCGCCGCCGACAAGGGAGTCGGCGACATGCAGCAAATGAATCAGGCGATGCAGGCCATCAAGACCAGCAGCAACGACATTGCCAAAATCATCAGGACGATTGATGAGATTGCTTTCCAGACCAACATCCTCGCGTTAAACGCAGCGGTGGAAGCCGCCCGCGCCGGCGAAGCGGGAATGGGCTTTGCGGTGGTGGCGGATGAAGTTAGAAATTTAGCCCAGCGCAGCGCACAAGCCGCCAAGGAAACCGCCGGCAAGATTGAAGGAGCCATCAGCAATACCGCCCAGGGCGTGGACATCAGCAGCAAGGTGGCGCTGACCTTGAATGAAATTGCCATCAAGGCGCGTCAGGTGGACGAACTCGTCGCCGAGGTGGCCAGCGCTTCACGCGAACAGACCCAAGGCATCACCCAGGTCAACACCGCCGTCGGCCAGATGGACAAGGTCACACAATCCAACGCCGCCAGCGCCGAAGAAAGCGCCGCCGCCGCCCAGGAACTCAACGCCCAGGCCATCTCCATGAAGGAGTCCGTCGCCGAATTGCTCCAGCTCGTCGGGGGCAACGGTCATAATACTGTAACCAGAACTGCCGCCGCTCCCTCACACGCCAAATCAGTCCGCAGCTCTGCGCTCACGCCAAAACGAGCTGCCCTGACCAGCGGCAACGGAAATGGCAACCGACACAGTCACACAGCCAAAACCACGGCCGGAAATCGTTTGAGCGAGATCCCGCTCGATGGCGACTTCAAGGATTTTTGATCAGAAACCGGAATTGGGGCGGGGTTTGCGTCGTTGAAATTTCGCTGTCCGTTTTAGGGTTGGCAGAGAGGTTTTGCTGGCAGCGCGGTTCGGGCAGCGAGCCGGCGGGCGCAGCACTTGCGTAAGCACCGTTTCATTTTTCGCAAAAAACATAATGGTTTCTTTAGTCCCGGGTAAATCAGCCGATGAATGACAAGCGAACTACATTATGACTACCAAACATTCTACCCACAAACTCGTCCTGGCAATCACCGCCGCGATCATGGCCGCCGGCGGCGCACAGGCGTATGAAGTGCCCCTGACCGGCATCAACACCAACCTGCCGCCGGTGGATTTCCACGGCTTTGCCAGCCAGGGCTTGCTGGCTTCCAGCCAATACAATTATCTCGCCGACAATACCAAAACCGGCTCGCTGGAATTCTTCGAAGCGGGTGTGAATGCCTCCATGGATCCGTTTCCCCGCACACACATCACCGCGCAGGGATTCATGTTCGACGTGGGCGACATTGGCCAATATAAGCCGGTTCTCGACTACGCCTCGGTGACCTATACTTTCAATGATGAGATCGGAGTTCGGGGCGGGCGGATTCGCCGGCCCCAGGGCATTTACAATGAGATTATTGATGTGGATCTGGCCCGCACCTCGGTGTTATTGCCTCAAGGCATCTATGACGCGCGCTGGCGGGACTTCTATGCGGATCTGGACGGCGGGGAGATTTTCGGCAGCCTGCCTCTGAGCAAAGCCGGGAGTTTGTCTTATGACGGCTATGCGGGTTATGCACATCCAAGCACCAGTGGCGGGGTGGGCAATGTCATCAAAAATGACTTGCCGCCTGGTTCTTCCGTTGACAGCCTGAATTCGCCCTTCACCTTGGGTGGGCAGCTTTGGTGGAACACGCCGCTGGACGGCGTGCGGGTCGGAGCCGCTTATTACCATGCCTTCAATTTCCAGCAGAATCTGACTGTTAATCTGCCGCCGCCACCCTTTGGTCCCGGACCTGTTCCCTCCTCGTCTTCGATGAATGTGGATAACACGCAAGAGTCCCTTGAATACTTGTGGCGGAACTGGACTTTTCAGGCTGAGTATATGAGGACGTGGCTGGAGCCGGGCAACATAGACGACGCTTGGTACGCCAACGTGGCCTATCGCTTCAACAAGTGGTTCGAGGCCGGCACCTACTACACGGAATACTACAGCAACGTCCAACAGCGAGATAATTCGCTGGATTACCAGAAAGACCTGGCGCTTTCCTTCCGGTTCGACCCCAAACCATGGTGGGTTTTGAAGTTGGAAGGCCACTATATTCGTGGCACCGGCTTGTTGGATAACAATGCGAACAATCCGAATCAGAACAGCGGCGCTTGGTTCATGCTGGCGGTCAAGACGACATTCAGTTTCTAACCAACAACCAGCTAACTAATCAAAGAAACTGAATATGAAATCATTCTCATTGAAACTTGGATTGTTCCTCGCCGTGCTGGTTGCCAGTTCGTTCCGCGCCCTCGCGCTGGATGGTGCGGTGGTCATTGCCAATTCCAATGTCGCTGCTGACAGCCTGTCGGCGGATGCACTCAAGGACATTTACACCGCCAAGACCAAGTATTGGGACGGCGGCCAGGCCATCATCATCGCGGTGGTGCCGGACAAGACCGACGCCGCGCTCCAGCAAGCCAGCGGGATGGAAGCCAGCCAGTTCAAAACCTTCTGGCAGCGTCTCGCGTTTTCAGGACGTGGTTCGGAACCAAAAAAAGCCGATGACGCCGCCGCGCTCGTGGCTTACGTCGCTGCGACCAAGGGTGCCATCGCCATTGTCCCGGCGGATGCCGCATTGACCGGGGTGAAGAAAATCGAAATTAAGTAAACCCGTGCGCTGTAAACACGGCGCTTTTGGTTGGCATAAATAATGAAAACGAACCGGCAGATCTCCATCAAGCGCAGCTTCCTCGTCATCCAATGCGTCGTCGGGTTGCTGCTGCTGTTCATGGTCATCCAAAGCGGCATCTTCTGGCGCGTGTGTGACGAGGGGGTGCGCGCCGTCACCGGGCTGGAGGGCGAAGGCCTGCCCAGCCTGCGCCTGCTGGCCTCGCTGCAAGACGGCCTGGACATCTACCGGCTTCATTCCTATGAACTCATGTTCGCCCAGGACAAGGATCGTGCCGCGAAAATCGCCGAGACAGACGCCGTCCTGCAAAAAAATACCGACACGCTCCAGCAGTTGAATCAATTGTATCCTGCCGGCGAAGGCCATCAATACGTCGTCAACCTTCAGTCCAGTTTTGATGACTACGTCAAAACCATGACCCAGGTCCGCGGCCAGATAGACACGAATTTTGCCGGCGCCATGAAGCTGCTCGATCAGGATGTTCCTCCCAAGGTCGCGCAGCTAAATGCCGCCGGCGATGTCCTGAATGGTTATTGCAGCAAGGTGGCCGACGAACGCACCAGCCTCACGGTAAACAGCTTTAACCGCGTCCGCCACTCCGTCATCGGATTCGGCTCGGCCAGTATCGGGTTTGCCGTCCTGGCGGTGTTGCTGGTCACCCTGAATTCCACGAGGGTTCGGCATGCCTTGTCCGCACTGGCACAGACGCTGGGAGAGGTTTCACATTCCCTCATTGATTCGGCCGGCCAGGTTTCCTCCTCCAGCCAATCGTTGGCCGAAGGCGCGAGTGAACAGGCGGCGTCGCTGGAAGAAACCAGTTCCTCGCTCGAAGAGATGGCCAGCATGACCAAGCGCAATGCCGAAAACGCCCAGAAGGCCAACGAGCTCGCCAAGCAGGCCCGTGCCGCTGCCGACAAGGGCACCAGCGACATGCAGCAAATGAACTCCGCCATGGAAGCCATCAAGGTCTCCTCCGATGACATCGCCAAAATCATCAAGACGATTGATGAAATCGCTTTCCAAACCAACATCCTCGCTTTGAATGCCGCCGTCGAGGCCGCCCGCGCCGGCGAAGCCGGCATGGGTTTTGCCGTCGTCGCCGACGAAGTGCGCAATCTTGCCCAGCGCAGCGCACAGGCGGCCAAGGAAACCGCCGGCAAGATTGAGGGTGCCATCACCAAGACCGCGCAAGGCGTGGGCATCAGCAAGCAAGTCGCGGAAACATTAATTGAAATTGCGACCAAGGCGCGGCAGGTGGATGAGCTGGTGGCGGAAGTCGCCAACGCCTCGCGGGAACAGACCCAGGGCATCACCCAGGTCAACTCCGCCGTCGGCCAGATGGACAAGGTCACCCAGTCCAACGCCGCCAACGCGGAAGAAAGTGCGGCGGCCGCCGAGGAACTCAACGCCCAGGCCGAGACAATGAAACAATCCGTCGGGGAACTGCTGCAACTGGTGGGTGGCAACAGCCAAGGCACCGGGCCCCGGACAACGACCGCTCCTGCACACACGAAATCAGTCCGCGTCATTGCGCCCACGGCAAAACGAGCTGCCCCGATCAACGGGAACGGTCACTCCCATGCGGAGCCGGCACTGTCAGGCAAGGCCAATGGCCGCAGCGAAATTCCGCTGGACGGCGATTTTAAGGACTTTTGATCTGGCTGTGAATCTGGAGCAACAGTTCTAGGTCGGTGGCCAATTCAGTGCTGGTTTTTGCCAAGAAGCGGGTATTGCAAACTTGGCGGTTCGGATAAGTTGGCTGGGCAAGAATAATTTCGCTGCCCGTTTTAGGGTTGGCAGAGAGGTTTTGCTGGCAGCGCGGTTCGGGCAGCGATTTAAGGTTGCCGCGTTGCACTTCTGAGCGCCTGGGTGAAGGCGTATAAACCTCATCATCACCAGGGCCGGACGCGAGTCCGGCCCTGTCTATTTTTGAGACTCATGAAATTGCCCGTCACATTGTCGAAGGCCAATCACATGCCCCCCAGGCACGTTGGAATTTGCGGTAGGGTTGCGTCATATACTGCACTTTTATTCAGTAAGGACATGAGGTCTGACTTGCTCCCGCATTCGTGCAGTGGGCGTGCCCGCGATAGATTGTGAGATGGAGATAACCGTTGAGCATTTTCCATGAACTCCAATAAAACCCTGTGTTTACAGGAATTTTATGTGGAGGTGGAGGTCGGAATCAAACGGCTGACGCCCAGTTTACGAGGGGAAATTACAATGCTTCCCGAACTGTTTCAACCTACTTCTGCACTATTTGCCTTAACTTGTTTTAACTCCTTGACTGAAGATTTCACTGAAGGTTTTGGTGGTTTGACGGTGTCAATGGGTTCGTATTTTTGTTTCAATTTCAACGAATCATAGATGGGCGGATTGTTCAGCAGGTTGCTGTCAATCTTTGGGCGACTTGGACAAAAGAAAACAAATACGGCTGCGGCCTTACTCGCAGTTCTGGCCATAAATTGTTAATCTCTGAACTTGTGGTTCGGTTTAGCATACGTTGTTCCAACTGCCGAAGCCTTGGGATTACTGATTGAAACGGATGCGCCACTATTTCGTCCCTGTTAACGGTGCCATTTTTTGGCACGCGCCTTGCAGGAGTTTGCATGTGAGAAAGTTGTTGGATGAATGTCTGCCTGGTTGTCCGGGTATAGACGCCATAAAAATCAGCCCGGCGGCAGCGGCTGGTGGGTGTCGTGTTGTGGACGAATTAAGTCTCCTGTTTGATATTTCCTACACATTGGAAAGCAGCCTCGAACTGCGCGAAGTCATCCGGCCCGTGCTGTTGAAAATGGCCGACGGGCTGGGCATGAAACGCGGCACCATCACCATCCTCAATCGCGAAGACGGCACCGCCAGCATCAGCGAGGCGGTCGGCCTGCCCGGCGGCCAGAGCCAGCAGGATTATCTGGTGGCCTGCCACGATTTGATCCACCAGGTCATGGAATCCGGCCAGGCCATGGTCGTGCCGGACATTTCCAAGGAGCCGGCGTTGAAAGCGCGTTGGCAGCAGGAACAGCAGGTTGACCCGCGCGCGCTGTCGGCGGCCTACATTTGCGTGCCCATAAAGTTTGGTGAGGAAGTCATCGGTGCGTTGAGCGTGGAACGCATTCTGGACGGACGCGTGCGGCTTTCCGCCGACCGCCGGCTGCTCTCTCTCATCGCCAATGTCATCGCGCATACGGTGCATTTTCACCGGCTCGCGCAGGAAAAACTCGAGTCGCTCCAGCGCGAAAACGAGCGGTTGCAGCACCAGATCCAGACGAGCCTCCGTCCGCCGAACATGATCGGCAACTCGGATTCGATGCGCTCGGTCTATCGCCACATCGAGCAGGTGGCCGCCAGCGTGACGACGGTTTTGATTCGCGGCGAAAGTGGCGTGGGCAAAGAGCTCATCGCCCGCGCGCTGCACGAGCAAAGCCCGCGCAAAGGCAAAGCGTTTGTGAAATTCAACTGCGCCGCCCTGCCGGAATCCATCATCGAAAGCGAATTGTTCGGCCACGAAAAAGGCGCGTTCACCGGGGCCATTGCCATGCGCAAGGGCCGGTTTGAAGTCGCCGAAGGTGGCACCATTTTCCTCGACGAAATCGGCGACGTCTCGCCCGCCACGCAGGTCAAGCTGCTCCGCGTGTTGCAGGAAAAGGAATTCGAGCGCGTCGGCGGCCATACGCCGATCAAGGCCAACGTCCGCATCCTCACCGCCACCAGCCGCAACCTGGAGGAGATGATCGAGCAGGATAAATTTCGCGCCGATCTTTACTACCGGCTCAACGTATTTCCGATTTACGCCCCGCCATTGCGCGAACGCAAGTCAGACCTCCTGCTGCTCGCCGATTTCTTCGTGGAAAAGTATTCCAAGCTGAATGGCAAGTCCGTGCGCCGGATCTCCACCGCGGCGATTGATCTGCTGATGAGTTATCACTGGCCGGGCAATGTGCGCGAACTGGAAAACTGCATCGAGCGTTCCGTGTTGCTCGCGCCGGGCAAAGCGATCGAGGCGCATCATTTGCCGCCAACCTTGCAAAAAAAAGACGCCACGGAAAAATCCACCACCGGCGGCACGCTCGATGGCGCCGTGTCCGCGCTGGAATACGAAATGATCGTGGCCGAGCTGAAAGGCTGTGATGGCAATATGGCCGCCGCCGCGCGCAAGCTCGGCCTCACCGAACGGCAGATGGGCCTGCGCGTGAAACGGCTGGGCATTGATTCCAAACGCTTCCGGCGCGGGGAAACGGCCGCCGTTTGATGCTGTGGCTGGATTTGATCCACGCAAAAGGTTGTTTTAGGCAAAAGCGCCAGAGGACTGGCGCAGTCCAAGACGCTTCGCGTTCGCGAGGGTCGTGGAAAATCGCGCCAGCGTCGTGGAGTGCGGCGGCCCTCCGCCGCTTTTCCCCACGCCCCGACACATTTTACACCAATGACAATTGCCATGGCCATTCAGACGAATCCTCTAGTGCTGGATCGCGCCTTGGGATCGTTCCTCGGTCTGGCCATTGGCGACGCGCTGGGCGCGACCGTGGAATTTATGACGGCACGGGAAATTGCCGCGCAATACCAGGTTCACAAGGAAATGGTCGGCGGCGGCTGGCTGCACATGAAACCGGGACATGTGACCGACGACACCGAAATGGCGCTCGCCCTCGGCTCCGCCGTGATCGCCAGCGGCGGCTGGAACCTGCCCGCCATCGCCGATGCGTTTGTAAATTGGCTGCGCGGCAATCCCGTGGACATTGGCAACGCCTGCCGGCGCGGCATCAGCAATTATATTTCCAGCGGCAGCTTGAGCGTTCCACCCGCCGAGGAAAACGGCGGTAACGGCGCAGCCATGCGCAACTTGCCCACCGTGCTCGCCTCGCTGGCCAGCGAAGAACGGCTCGTCCAGCGCAGCCTCGAACAGGCGCACCTCACGCACAACCATCCGCAATCCGACGCCGCCACCGTGGCGCTTGCCTGCATGACGCGGCAACTACTGCTCGAAGGCGGACAAGCCAGTTGCAATCAAATTGCCGATGGTTTGATTGCCCGGCATCCCGCCTTCAGTTTCAAGCCGTGGCCCGGCCACACCAGCGGTTACATCGTGCACACGGTACAAACGGTCTTTGACGGCTTTTTTAACACCGGCAATTTTGAAGATTGCCTGGTGCGTGTGGTTAATCGCGGTGGCGACGCCGACACCACCGGCGCGCTGGCCGGGCAGATGGCCGGCGCTCTCTACGGCGTGCAAGGCATCCCCGCGCGCTGGCTGAAAAAGCTCGACCCAAAAATTACCACCGCCATTTACCTCCAGACACAAAAGCTTCTCAACCTTTCCGCTCAATGATATAAAACCCGCATAGCCCACTGTTTTTAATGCGCCCGCCGGAAAATTTATATCATCAGAACATCGCCGAAGACCATTCGCGCTCGTCGTGTTCGCTGAACCGCTGCAACCTTTCGCCGTGGATCATCGGCTCGGAGGAATTTCAGGCGAATCCGCTACCGGTGGAAATTGACGGTGCACGCGCGACGGACGCCGGCTTGTTTGGTTGTCTTGAATCCATTGCCGATGCGGGCACGCGCAGCCAGTTTTTCCACGATTACCTGTGCGCCAAATTCAGCCTCAACGAGAAATTTGAGCTGCACGGCAAATCCAAGTCGCCTTACAGCTACATTCACCTGCTGCGTGCCTGGGGCGCGGATAGCAACGGTCCGGCCGGTGCCGTGCTTAAGTCATGGGTCGAAAGCCGCTTTGGTTTGCTCGCCACGTTTCACAAAGGCCGGCTCGCGGACGACCGCGCCGCGCGCGAGGCGTTCATGCTCGACCGCACGCGCGGCGCGGCCAAATCCATCGGCGTGCTGATGCAACTGGATTTGCTCTACACGTTTTGCCAGGACGAACTGCGTCGCCGTTTTTCGGGCGAACAATGGAAGACGCTCTACCGCGGCACGCATGATTCGGAGGAATACACCGTGCAAAAAAACGAAGCCGGCGCAAAACGCGCCGCACTGGTGCAGTTGAATAATTTAAGCTCGTTCACCTCCGACCCGGAAGTGGCATGGGAATTCGGCTCCAGCGCGTGGGAGGTGAAAGTGCCGTTCGCGAAAATTGTTTTCTTCAGCGGCCTGCTGCCCAAATCCTGCCTCGCCGGCGAATCCGAGCATCTCGTCCTCGGCGGTTATTACAACGTTCACGGAATGATTTGCTGATCTAGCCTATTCGCCCAGCGCGGCAAGTTTTTGTTTTGCGGCAATCATTTTCTCGTAAATCTGAAAAGTCTTTTGCGCCACTTCCGGAATGCGCTCCCAGTTCGTCGGGAGCTCTTCGGACAGATCGTGCAAATCCAGTTTGGCCTGCACGGCCTGCGAACTGAGCTTCTTGATTTCCAACTTCAAGGTTTCAACGGTTTCCATATTTTTGCAACAAGGTTGGGGTTGGTTCAGCGGCGGCGACAAATGTCGCGCGGCACATCAAAAGCAATTTGGATTCCAGACGCAAACAAAGGGGGTTCTTTGACGCGAATTGTTTTTTGAATTGGCGATAATTCGCGCAATTCGCGTCACGCCGTTTTATCCGTGGTTAAAAACCTCCGGGCAGGGCTACATCCGCGTAGGTTTCGTTTTTAATCCTACGCAAAGGTGGGAATTCGCTGGCGGTAAAAATCTCCTTCGCCGGACACTGAAATTTTCTTCTCTCGTATTTACCTGATTTTACAGGGCTATTATCACTTTCTTTCGCGGCAAAAACTGTTTGGCATCGCGGTTGCAATAGGGACAACAGCGCCGGTTGGAAGTTTCCGCCGGATCAAAAATCAAAACCGAAAGTCATTTATGAGAAAAATTGCAATCTACGGAAAAGGCGGCATCGGCAAATCCACCACCACCCAGAACACCGTGGCCGGCTTGGCCGAGATGGGCAACAAGGTCATGGTCGTCGGCTGCGATCCGAAAGCCGATTCCACGCGGCTGCTGCTCGGCGGCATGGCGCAACGGAGCGTACTGGACACGCTCCGCGAGGAAGGTGAGGACGTGGAGCTGGCGGACATCCGCGCCGGTGGTTTTTGCAACACCAAGTGCGTGGAATCCGGCGGCCCGGAACCCGGCGTCGGCTGCGCGGGCCGCGGCATCATCACCTCGATCAACATGCTCGAACAGCTCGGTGCCTACGATGCCAGCGAGCAGCTCGACTACGTTTTTTACGACGTGCTGGGTGACGTTGTTTGCGGCGGGTTTGCGATGCCGATCCGCGACGGCAAAGCCGAGGAAATTTACATTGTCTGCTCCGGCGAGATGATGGCGATGTATGCCGCGAACAACATCTGCAAGGGTATTTTGAAGTTCGCCCAGACCGGAGTGGTGCGGCTCGGCGGCATCATCTGCAACAGCCGCAAAGTGGACAACGAAAAGGAAATGATCGAGCAGTTCGCCAAGCTGCTCGGCACGCAGATGATCCATTTTGTGCCGCGCGACAACGACGTTCAGCGCGCCGAGATCAACCGCAAGACGGTAATCGAGTGGAACAAGGACTGCGCACAGGCTGAAGAATACCGCAAGCTCGCTCGCGCGATTGACCAGAACAAGAATCTCGTGATTCCCAAGCCGCTGCAAATCCCGGAGTTGGAAAAATTGCTGATGGATTACGGTCTGTTCAACTAAACCGCCGTAGCAGCCGAGGTGACGAGGCCCAAAACGAAATGGGTTAGAGCCTCCTAACGGCGGCTGCTACAAAACAAGAAAGGAATTTCATGTCCGAAGAAACCAATACAACGACAGTGACCGAGCTTGATCCGGCAGCGGTGCGGGAGGAGATGCTGAAGATTTATCCCGCCAAGACCGCGAAGAAACGCGGCAAGCAGATCATCCTGAACGACCCGGATAATCCGCCGGAAATTGGCGCGAACACGCGCACCGTGCCGGGCATCATCACGCAGCGCGGTTGCACTTACGCCGGCTGTCGCGGCGTGGTGATGGGGCCCATTTACGATTTGCTCCAGATCACGCACGGCCCGGTGGGCTGCGGTTATTACGCCTGGCAGACACGCCGGAATCTGGTGCGTCCGCCCGAAGGCACGACGAATTATTTGCAATACTGCATGAACACGGATATGCAGGAAGACCAGATTGTTTTCGGCGGCGAAAAGAAGCTTGCCCAGGCGATTCGCGAGGCTTACGCCATTTTCAAGCCGAAGGCGATTGCCATTCTTTCCACCTGCCCGGTCGGCCTCATCGGTGACGACGTTCATGCGGTGGCGCGGCAAATGAAGGAGGAACTCGGCATCAATGTCATGGGCTTCTCCTGCGAAGGTTACAAAGGCGTCAGCCAGTCCGCCGGCCATCATATCGCCAACAACGGCGTGTTCAAAAACATCATCGGCCTGGACAACACGGCCGACGTGGCGGAGTTCAACATGAACATCCTCGGCGAATACAACATCGGCGGCGACGCTTGGGAGATTGACACGCTGCTGCGCAAATGCGGCATCCACGTCACGGCCACGTTGAGCGGCGACGTCAGCTATGACCAGGTGAAAAAGTGCCACACTGTCCAGCTCAACGGCGTGATGTGCCATCGCTCGATCAATTACATCGCGGAGATGCTGGAGAAGAAATTCGGCATTCCGTGGATCAAGGTGAATTTTATCGGCGCGGAAGCGACGGCAAAAACGCTGCGG
>Ga0182016_10000359_pt1 | contig 56919 bp, 47 predicted proteins | sample 712S2MmetaG_FD_120491 | JGI IMG/M metagenome (GOLD analysis project Ga0182016, IMG submission 120491) | Permafrost microbial communities from Stordalen Mire, Sweden - 712S2M metaG | ecosystem: Environmental > Terrestrial > Soil > Wetlands > Permafrost | place: Sweden: Stordalen | collected...
CCGAGTAGTTACCAGACGATCCTACGGCTTTCGCACCTTCGACGCCATGGAAATTGCCCTGTATCACAACTTGGGACGACTCCCAGAACCAGAATCGCCCCACAAATTCTGCTGAGGAAGCTTCATAGATTCGTCTTTCGTTTCGGGTCAGTTTTCGAGCACTGATGATTCGAATCCGCTCCTGCCGTTCCGCATATGCAACCATCAGCGGCCGGCCTCGGCTCGACAACCCCGGCCTTTGCGCACTGCTTTCCGCACCGACGATTTACAGCGCTACCTTTCGTGACCGCTGCTAGCTTGGACAAGCTGAAGCATGTCCCACGTGGGGTATGCTTTAGCTTGCCACGCCGGGCGACAGCCCGGCCTGCGATGTCTATTTCGGCATCGCGCCCTGCACGAATTTCACCAGGTCCGCATGATACTTGGCCGCCGCCGTCGAGTCGATGTACACCATGTGGCCCGATTCGTAATATCCCGTCGAGATATTATTTTTCTTGATCTCGTCGGACACCTTCAGGTGCGCGATGGTCCACTCCATGGGGTAGAACGGACAGGCGAAATCGTAATATCCCATCCCCACGAACAGGTGCATGTGCGGATTCTTGGCAAAGCCGGTTTCCATGTTGACCACCGTATTGTATTCGCCCGACCACGGCGGAGCGTTCCCCGCCACGTAGTAGAGCCCGTCATTCTTGTAGTTCAGGTCGTTGCGGATATACGCCTCGAATGCCGTCAGGAAGCAGTCCTCGATGTTGGCATTACTGTAATCGAAGCTGGTATTCGTCGCGCCGGCATCCAGTTGATAGCCCGCAAAGCGCGAATCCAGCCGCGACGTCATCAGGTGCCGATCGCGCAGCAATTCCGTGCTGAACGGCCCGAGCGGAACGCGGATATCGAGGCCATCGATGTAGCTCTTCGAGAGACCGGTGAGCCGCGAGAAATCGGTCAGTACCTTCGTTCGCTGCGCTTCCGTCGAGCGCGCGCCGTCGAAGAGATATTCCAGATACTCGCCGGAAGCGAAGTTGCGCGCTTGCTGCGCAATCTGTTCCACCGATAATTTCTGCAAATCCGGCGGCAGCTTCTTGTGATAATGCGCCGTCATGATTTCAGTGGGCAGCGTCATCAGCTGGCGCTGTTCGCCGGCGTTGGCATTGACGTCGATGACCGCCGAGAGCAGCATCACGCCATTGATCGGGATGTCGTGGTCGGTCAGGTAACCCGAAAGTCCCGCGGCGCGCGTGGTGCCATAGCTTTCGCCGCCCACGAAAAGCGGCGACCCCCACAAATTATACTCATTCAGGAAGCCGCGGATGAATTCGCCGAAAGCCGCCAGATCGTTCTCCACGCCGCCGAAATCGGGGCCGAAATGGGGCTGCTCCGGACGGCTGAAGCCCGTGCCCATGGCGTCGATGAAGACCAGGTCGCCGGTATCCAGCAGGCAATTGGGATTATCGACGTACGTGTACGGCGGCGGAGGTGCCAGGCCGTTCGGCTCGAGTTTCACCATCTTCGGACCGAATGCGCCCATGTGCAGCCAGACGGTAGCCGCGCCCGGCCCGCCGTTGAAGAGGAACCAGACCGGCCGCTTGGCTTTATCGGTGACGCCGTTCTTCGAATAGTAAATGTAGAACAGGTGGCCTTCGGTGACGCCGCTGGTGGCTTGGTGTATCGGTATGAAGCCGGCGTGCGCGGTGTACTCGATGGTCTCACCGTGCAGCGTGATCTTGTGCTGCGTGGTGACGGGCTCCGCCGGATACTTGATCGGCACCATCTCTTCGGTGTTGTAGTTGAAGCGATAGAAATCGTTGGTGGCAGCGGCCGCACCGCCGCGCCCTTGCGCGAAAGCTCCCACACCGGTGGCAGCGATGAAAATGAGGATGTTCGAAAGCGTCTTCATGGCATGGCTCCTGGTCATCGTCGAATTGGTTGGCGCTATTTGTGCGCCGGTGCGGTTGCTTCGCTGAGGAATCTGGCCAGTTCGCCCTGCAATTTGGCCAGCGCCTTGTTGTCCACGTAGGCCATCTGTCCGGCTTCGAAATGACTGACGGTGATGTTATGCGCGCGCACTTCGGGCGAAACGTTCAAGTGCGCCAGCGCGTACTCCGTGGCATAAAACGGCGCCTTCAGATCGTAGTAATCGATGCCCACGAACAGGCGCATGTTGGGATTGCGCGCGAACGCGCCGGAAAGACTCTGCTCGTCATTGCCCGTGGACGTGTAAGTGCCGATCCCGCCGCTCGACAGATAGAAAACCGCGTTGCTCGCCGCCGTAAACGTCAGGTCGCGCCGCAGGTAAGCGTCGTAAGCCGCTTCGAACCCGCCGGCGAGATTGCTCTCGTTGAAGTCCACCGGGGGCGTCGCCGCAAACCCTCCGCGCCCTCCGCCTCCGCCGCCGAATCCGCGCCCGCCGCCGCCCGCTACGAAACCCGTCACGCGGGCGTCGGAACTCGCCAGGCCGCGATGCTGCTCACGCATCGACTCCGCGCTGAAGCGTTCGATCGAAATGCGCAGCTCGTTGTTGGCCACGAATTCCTTCGAAAGTCCGGTGAGGTGCGCCAGATCGGCGATGCTCTTGGTCCGCTCTTCCGCCGTCATGCGATCGCCCTTGTAAAGCGCGTGCAGATAGGGGCGCGACGCGAACTGGCGCGCGCGCTCGGAAATCTGCTCCAGGCTCATGGCATTCATATCCGGGGCGAGCTTCTTGTGATACCAGGAGGCCATTGCCAGACTCGGCAGCAACGTAATGTACTGCGTGTCTCCCGCGACAGCGTCGGGACTCGCCGTCATGGAGAGCAGCACCACGCCGCGCACGGGAATCTGGTGCTCGTGGAGGTAAGCGGCGAGGCCGGCGACGCGTCCCGTCCCAAAGTCCTCGCCCGCGAGGAAGAGCGGCGAATTGCGCCGATTGTTGGACGTGAGGAAACTGCGCACGAACTCCGCCAAAGACGCGACGTCGCCCGTGGTGTTCCAGAAAGCTGACCCATGCGAAGGCTGGTCCGGGCGGCTGTACGCAGTGCCTACGGGGTTCACGAACACCAGGTCGGCTTGCCCGAGGAGCGTGCTGGAATTGTCGGTCCACTGATAGGGAGGATCTCCGGCGGTGCCGTCGGCGGCCCACTTCATGCGCTTCGGTCCGAAGCCGCCGAACTCCTGCCAGGCGGCCGAAACTCCCGGAGCGCCGCCGAAGAAGAAGAGCAGAGGACGCGTAGAAGGGTCGCTCACGCCGTCTTTGAAGTAGCTGGTATAAAAAATATGCGCTTCCGATTGGCCGGTGGTGGCGTTGTGCAGGGCGAGATAACCGGCCCGCGATGTGTACGCCAGCGAGTCCCCGCCGATAGCGATCTTCTGGTGCGCTTCCGCGGGCGGCGAATCGGGAATCGATGGCGCGTTGCTTGCCGTCGGATCGTAGTTGAAGAAATCGCCGCTGTCGGCCGCTTCGGTGGCTCCGCCACGGCCACCGCCGCGCCCTGCCGGTGCGGCGGCAGGTGTATTCGCGGCTGGAGTCGCCTGTTGCGCCGCCGCGGCTGCCGCTGCACGGCCCCGGCCGCCGCCTTGCCCCCACGCGATACACGATGTTCCCAGCACGATCGCCAGCAAAACAGGCATACACTCTTTGGATTGCATTTTCGCGAGTCTCTCCCTCGAGTCTGAAAACAGGTAGACAGGCATTTTACAGGAGTTGCCGCGATACTGCCAGCCGCGGTTTTCGTGGGACATGCTTCAGCTTGTCCAGGCGAGCGGAGCTCGCCCTGCAGCTTCGCCCGATTCCGATTCAAAAACGCGGTCGAGGCAAAAGACTATTGGCCACGGATGGTTTTCTTAGTGTTCATCTGTGGCTAAATTTGCTTTTAGCGGATCACTGATTCAAGAACGCCACCAGGTCATCCATATCGCGAGCCGTGAATCGCGGCCACGGAATCTTCTTGGTGTTCATCATGTCGAACATGCGCGGGCCATGCTCCCAGAGCGCCGACACCATGGTGATGTCGGATTGCCCTTTCGTCAACTTCGGTGCGCCGCTCGATGCGTCGTTGTGGCAGGTGGCGCAGTTCTTCTCGGCGAAGACCTTCTTCCCGCGTTCCGCGCTGCCCGTTCCCGTGAAATACTGACGCGCCCAAATGTAGCCGATCAATTGCTGCATGTCCCCGGGCGAAAGCGTGACCGGCGGCTGTTTCATCTCCGGTTGGTGATGCCACATCGCCGCCGCGATATCCGTCAGGGTCTGATTCTTGAGGAGGTGCTCCATGGCCATGGCGCCGGTGTGGCAGCCGTTACAGCCCTTCGCTTGGAATAGCTGCTCTCCCTGGTCCGATGGCGGAAATTCGAAATGGTGCGGCAGGTCGCGAGTCTCCGGCAGATTTTGCAGGTATACCAGGATATCGCTGAGCTCCTGCCCCGAGAGCGCCGCCCACGGATATTTTTTCTGCGCGAAAGCCGCCCGCATGGCCGGCCCGTGATTCCACATCTGCTCCGCCAGCACCAGCGGGTCGGCGAGTGACCCCCACTTCACCACCGCCGGACCGCCCCCGGCGATCGGCGTCGATATGCCGTGGCAATCGGCGCAGTGCCGCGCCGCGAAGGCCTGCTTGCCGCGCCCCGCATCGCCCGGCCGATCGAAGAATCGCGCCGACACGAAATAGGCAAACAGGTCGGCCGCAATGTCCGGCGTCATCTGGCTCTTTACGATGCCCTTGCGCTTCATTGCGCCCCACATATCGGGCGCGTGATTCCACATCAGGCTGGCCATCACCGCGGGTGTGTAATCGCGGTCGATCCGTTTCGACAGATCCGGCGCCGTCGTTCCGCCCTTGCCCTGAAAGCTATGGCATTGCACGCACTGCTCGCTCTGAAACAGCTGTTCGCCGCGATGGGCGTCTCCCGACATCGGCCCCGCCGCCCAAACACTCGCGGTGGCCAGCGCCCCGGCAATCGTGATTCGAAGTATCGGCATTGCTGGCCTCCTATCGGGTGAACTTCAGCCCGGTTGTGATGATATGTGTGCGGAAACTTTCGAACAGATAGAAGCTTTCCTCGTACCCATAATACGTCCACTGGCTGTTCCAGGCGAGGTGCTTGTTAAAGGGGATCGACAGCCGTGCCAGCGGCTGGTAATAGCGCGTGGTATTGCTCCCGTTCGAAAGGAACATCGACCCGCCCATGCTCAATTTTCCCGCGATCTTCCCCGGAAGATTGATGTCCAGCAGGCCCGTTACCGAGTGCGCGTTATCGCGGTAATCCGATACCGCCGCCGTATAAAACGGCAGCGTCAGATAGTCGATGGTGGAGTGGAACGTGGAGCGGTCGTATTCACCGGTCAGGCTGAAACGCTTATTGTTTTTCGGCGTCCAATAAAAGGCCAGAGAACTGTCGCGGCCCATGAGGTTGTAATTGATCGTGGGCGCGGGGTTGGCATTTTGAAGGACATAGAAATTCGCCTGCAGCATCAGTGACTGCAAGAGGCGATATTTGGCCCGTGCCCGCCCTTTCTGATAATCGTTCATGCTGTCGCGGAAGTAGATATCGTCGCTGTGGCCGCCTTCGTAATCCAGGTTGAACGACAGCTTCTCCGACAGGCGGAAGTTCAAACCGGCCAGCGCTACATTGCGCTTCAATTGCCCCTGCTCCAGCGTGCCGGGAGGGTTCAAAAAGGGTGTCGCGTCGGTAGTGGCATCGCCCCAGATGTACCGATACCCGCCGCGCAGAGTCACCTTCGAAGTGAGATCGTACAGCACGTCCACCTGTTCCTGGTTGTAGTTGACGATCTGCAGGGGATTCAGGCTGCTGATACCGCCGTTGGTAGCGGTCGTGGGAACAATGTTCAGCATGCCGTATGCGGAATCGTGATACCGGTCGGTCAGCCAGTTTTGGATAATCCGCAGGTGCTTCAAAGGCCGGATTTCGACGCCCGCCGTGCCGGTAGTGTGCGGCTGATTGGCCGCGCCCGTGCCGATGGTCTGCTGGCTGCTATAGAACAGCAATTCGCTCATCGCCAGGAAATTCCCGGCGCCTGTCTCATTGAAGTTGACGGTGGTCTTGGGATCGCTGTAGAGGAATTGGCCGTAGATATCCATCCAGGAGAAGGGACGCGCCGTCAACAGCCCTTTGCTGTAAACGTTGGTGCCGCGGATTCCGTAAGCCTGTTGCAGATTGGTCAGAGACAGCGTTTGCCCGAAGATCGGCGAGGTCCGGTCGCCCAGGTTATTGCCCGAAAAGGTCGCCTGGTCGTCATCCTTATAGGTTGTGCCGCCCTGCTCCAGCGTGATGTGGAAGCGGTTGAATTCGAACCGCACTCCGCCGCGATAATTATCGGTGCTGTCGCGTAGCAGCGTAGGAACGGCGAACTCGTCGTTGCTGTCCTGCACCCACTCGTCCACCCCGTGTCCATATCCTGAATTGCGGTCGAAAACCAGATACGGAACGATGCGTGTGCCGGGCCGCAGGTCGAGCGAGGCGGTCATCGTGGTCCGCCGGGTATCGAACGATTGTTCGTTGAATCCCCCCGGCGCCGCCGGATTGGCATAAGACGGTACGGCATCGAAAAAGGCGATGTTGCGGTAATCGAAAACCAGGTCGTAGACGCGCTGTTTCCGCGCATTCAGGTGGGCCAATTCATACGGCTCGCCGCCCCATCCGAAGGCGTTGGCGTCGAGTCGGTCGAACAAGCGCTTCTTGGGGTCGATGATCGTGAAGTCGAGGCCCTCCAGAACCAGCCCCTGGCCCAGATTTACGACGCTGCGGTATTCCGGGTAATTCCCAGCGGGTCCGGTTACGAACCGGTATCCCAGGTCGAGACTTCCGGTAAACCATTGCTCGCCCGTAGGAGCCGGATTGGACGGAGCCGGCGATGTCGCGGCCGTGGTGGTCTGATCGGCGGGTTTGGCCGGGGCAGGCGAGGTTGCGGGCGCGGTGGTCTGATCGGCGGGCTTGGCCGGGGTCTGCACCGTCTGATCGGCCGGTTTCGATGGCGCATCCGCCTGCTGAGCTAAGGCCGGAACCATCGTCAGGATGAGTGTCAGTAGAAATCTCATTTGAGCAAGTCCCGGTTCACGTACGATCCGTGGACCTTTTGGTGGCAGTTGGTGCAATTCTGGAAACGCGGAGAAGCCAAATCGTGAAACGCCGGAGCGATCGATCCCATGGTTCCGCCTTTGGCCGCCGGAAGCGCCTGGAAGTTGGAATGGCATTCCTGGCAGACCAGGCGCACCACCTGGCGCGTCAGCATCCGCGGGTTGGACGAACCGTGCGGTTGATGGCATGCCACGCAGCCTTCCATCCTCACCGGAGCATGCTCATACACGAACGGCCCGGCCAGGTCGCCGTGGCACTTCAGGCAGCCGGGTTCGTTGGCGCTTACCGTCTGCAGCATACGCGGTTCGAATGTGCCGTGCGGATTGTGGCAATCCACGCAAGACATGGCTTCTTGCGGTAACTTGTGCCCGTAGGGACGCTGGAAACTGGCCCACACGTCCTGGTGGCACGATGAGCAGAGCTTATTGATCTCGGGTATCTTGCGCGTCACCAGACCCTCGGGCCCGTTCTTGTGGATCGAATGGCAAGCCACGCAGGCAACCTGGTTCTTGGCGTGGCTGCTGGAAATCCGCCCCACATGGGTCGGCTGGTTCAAATGGCAGGTGAGGCAGACCTTGTCGGCCGCCGCGGGAGCGATTTTCGCCGGATTGCGGATATCCGCCGCAACCATCGATTCCGCGTGTTTGCTCCCCGGCCCGTGGCAGGATTCGCAGGCTTTGCCGTCGAAGCCGCGCTTCTTGTCGCCTTCCACCTCGTGGTGAGGGTTCTTCTGGAAGGCGTTGAAGATATCTTCGTGGCACCCTTGGCAAGTTTCGGAACCGACAAATTCCGCGGGCTTAGGAGGTTCCTTCGATGGAGCCGGTGCGCTGGCTTTTTCCTGAGCGCCCCCGGCGGTGACGGACACGAGCATTGCCGCCATGAAAATCGCAAACCAGCGCACCCCCCGATGGGAGTGCGCTGGCTGAAGGCTGGCCATGCTCAAAAATCTCGGCGGCCGGAACATGGTCGTCTCCTTTTTTGCTGTTGGTCGTTTACTGGCCAATGTGTACCGTGGTTGCATCGTATGCGGCGCCTGCACCGTGGCAAACCGTGCAGCTTTCGCCCAACAGAGAGCTGGTATTGAGAACCGCGTGGGCCAGGGTCGGCGTGTCGAAATGGCAGGCCGTGCAAGCCGACGTGGTGGCCGGAACCGGATTGATCAAGGATGAAGGATCGGTCACTGCGTTCAATCCGACCGGAAGCACGTCTTGCGAACCGCCGGTGTGGCACATGGTGCAGTTGGCCGTATCGCCAACCTCGCCGTTCAGCATGGCCGGATAGAGAACGCCGGTATTGGTGATTCCCGCGGGAACGGAAGCGAACGCCTTACCAAAATCGGTGGTGGCGCCGCCAAATCCCACGACGGCGTAGTCCTTGCCGGCGGCTCCCAGTTTGTTACCCGTATGGATCGAGTGGATCAGCAACGCGAAGTTGACGCCCTCCGCTGGCGCAGCCTTTTGGAGGGCATTGGTGGCCGCTGCGCGAGTGCTGGCGTCGGTGTTGCTCGGATTGTGGCATAACACGCAGTAGGTCACGTTGTTGCGCAGATTGCCGTGGATCTCGAGGTACGTGTGGCACTTATTGCAATTGGCCAGGGCCACCACGGTGCGGCGCGGCGTCACTGGAGATCCATCCACCGAGAAGTTGATGATCTGGTTGGTTCCGCCGTAGGTCGTGGTCACCGCCTGCGTGGTTCCCGGCAACAGCGTGATCGAAAGCCGTCCTTCGATACCGATGGTGTAGGTTCCTGTGGCATTGGCCGGAACCGTATGCGTGAAGGTGTAAGTGCAATTTCCGCTACCATCGCAGGAAGCTGCGCTGATTGCCGATTCCGTTACATATCCTGGGGTGGTCACGCTCGAGCCGAAACTGGTATAGCCGTAATCCGTAGTCGGTCCGGCCATCGTGAGGGAAAGTGAGCCGCTGTTCGCCGTGAAGGTGCTCATCGGAATTCCGTTACCGCTGTTGTCCTTCACCGTGAAGGACACCGTCGGCGCTGTGCCCGCTGTTCCGCCCGTCACCTTCGTCAAAGTGAAGTTCAAGCCGGGGATGCCGGGTGCTTCGTCGTCCACCGTGTGGGCGCCGAGAATCGACGCGTCAAACGGCAGTTCGCCTTGCGGAATGTGGCAGCCGGCGCATTGTGTGTCGTCCACTTGCGGCAGGTGGCTGGTGTTGGTGTCGCCCCCGGCGGTGTAAGAAATCGCGCCCGTCGCGAAGTTCACATCGTCATGGCAGGAACCGCAGGCCGCGCGGCTCGGCGTCGTCATCCAAACATTGGTTTGCGCGGCGCCGTTCTTGGGATTGTGGCAGCTGCCGGCGCAATTCCGCGGATCGCTCGGGTTGGCGGGGTACACCACCGACGACCAAGCGGTATAACCGCCGTGGCCGTAGATCTGGTAAGGAAGGGCGCCGTACTTCACGCTCGGCAGGCTCGATCCCATATGAATCTTGTGGATAAAGACCTTCATATCCAGCGACTCGCCGGTGTTGGGGTCGCTGGTCTGCGGCTGGTGGCACATGATGCACAAGGCCGTGCCCACACGCGAACCGCCGTGGAACGAAATCAAGCTGTGGCAGGAGTTGCAATCCGCGTCGCGCACCACATCGCGCGGTGTGGGCGTGCCCCCAGCCGGCACGAAGTCGAACGTTGTGGAAGCGTAGGCGGTTCCCAAGTCCCATTCCGTCAGGTTGCGGGAGCCGTAGATTCCAATACGGTTCGATAAGGTTGAGTTGTAACCGGTCGGAGCCTTATCGCCAAAGGTATAGACATATTCGCCGGTGGCGACCGTGGTAGTCGTGCCGCCGGAATCGCCGGCAGCCTGCGTGGCGGTCGCCCCACCCGATACCGCGGTCGCAGTCGTGGTGATGTAGGAGGCAAACTGCGCTTGGCCGGCCGGAATGTACGCGGCCAGAAACTTAGGCGAAACTGCGCCCGGGGTCAGAACTCCATTCAGGTCCAGGGGAAGCCCGGTGCCATCCGTAATCTTATAGTCGACACTGATGGTGCCGTCGCTGGCGATTTTCGCCGATACCACGCTGAAAGCAAGCCCGGGGTTAACGTACTCAACAGCGGCTTGCGCGGCACTGGATTGGACGAGCTGGTTAGTGGGCCTACTCTTCTGGCCGCTGAGCATCACAATGGAGCCCGCAACCACTAGAAGAGCGAGAGATTTACCGGTCACCGCGAGAACCGAAGAGGGAATCCGCATACTATTCTCCAACAAATCTGAATCAAAAATACTCCGCCCAGTGCGCGGCGAGAAACAACTCACCAGCGAATAGGCGTTGAGCTGAAAGATCCTGAGCATTCCCATCCAGAGCATTCGCCAGTCCAAACCTGTGGCAAAGACTCAAAGTTCTTATTTTCAGTGACCTGGGCAAGTTTTCGAGTCCCGCGGACACCCTTGGCGATTGCGAATGGGTGAAAACGGGGAGGCTCCTTGGGTGAAATCCCACATGGGGCTCCGAAACTCTCGGGAGCTGACGATTTTTGAGTCAATCTCAGCAGCTATACCCGCAAGCGAGGGGTTGCCCTAGCCTCCCGCAAATAGCCCTACAGAAAAATCCTAGAATTAATGAGATTTTCCTTGACTGTGACAATCAGCACAGCTATTCTAGCGTTTCAGCAAAGTAAGGAAAAACCCTAATTACAGTACCAGTGACATCCGATATGGCTACGACGATAACTCTACCGCCTGTTTCCTCTACTGAACGCAATCGGCTTCTGGCAGCCGATTCCATCCGTCGCCGCGCGCTCGAACGCCTTTATGAGCGGCGGGAAACCGTGAGAACTCTGATCACCGCCCTCGAGGGCTATCAGCGTGCCCGCGAAATGCGCTTGGCGCAGTGCATTGCTTTCACGACTTCTCAGAGGACGTCCCCGTCAGGTTTCTCTCGATCGCGAATTTAACCAGTCCCACGATGTCGTGGACGTTGAGTTTGCGCATTAGCGTGGCGCGGTATGTGTCCACGGTCTTGGGACTGATGCGCAGCAGCTCTGCAATGTCCTTGGCGCGTATCCCCTTCACGAGGTAGGAGAATACCTCCATTTCGCGAGGGCTCAGCGCCGCCAGAGGGTCGTCGGGCGCACTGGCCTCCGGCTTGGTAAAGAGACGGGCGCCTTTGAGCAGCGGAGACACGTATTGCCCTCCGTCGCGTACGTAGCTGATGGCCTCCAGCAGGTGCCTCGCGGGGCCATCCTTCAACAGGTAAGCATCGGCCCCCGCCCGCAGCGCTTCGATGACGGGCTTATCCTCCCGGCTGATGGAAAGGATCATGATCTTGGTCGGACAACCGGCACTCCGCAACCTCCGGATTACTTCAATTCCCGTCATTCCGGGCATGTGCAAGTCCAGGATGGCGAAATCCGGCTGTTTCTCCAGGATTGCCTCCACCGCCGAAGGGCCGTCCGAGCACTGTCCCAGTACGCGCATACCGTTGACCTCGCACAGCGCCGCGAATCCTTCCCGCACGATCGCATGGTCGTCGGCCAGCACCACCGTGGTACCCGCTATATCCGCCACATTTCTCCTCCTCGCGTCACGAATGGGGCAACTCGAGGGGCACGGAAAGCTCCAGTCGGGTGCCTTCCTTGCCGCTCACGATGTCGAGAGCGCCGCCCAGCGACGATGCCAGTTCGCGGATGGATCGCAGGCCGATCCCCTGCGTCACGTTCTCCGGCGCGTTCCACAACCGCGCCACATCGAATCCTACACCATTGTCCTCCATCCGCAGGATAACGTTGCTGTCGCGCGCTGCCAGCGTCATCTTTACCCGGCTTGCCTTCGCATGCCGCACCAGGTTGGCAAGCGCTTCCTGCGCCGCCCGGTATACCAATACTTTACCCTCCTGCTCAAGCTCGCGTGCAAGCGGCTCGATTTCGAGCGACGCGTCGAATCGCTCCGGAACCCCGCTCGACTCCCACAGTTGGCGGATTGCCGATTCCAAAGTCAAACGCTGCCACTCCGGCGGATGCAGCCGGCGGGACAAGGAGCGAATCTGTTCTCCGGCGTCGCTGGCCAGCGAGGCGATACGTTCCAACGCCTGTTCCACCGCCGCCGGCGGTTTGGAAAGCTGCGAGGCAATCACTTCCAGCTGAAGCCGGATCGCCACCAGCAATTGCCCTACTCCGGTGTGCAGTTCCCGGCCCAGCCGCTCCCTTTCTTTCTCGATCTGACGGACCGCGCTGATGCCGGCTGCCGGCCTGGTGGATTGCATCCGGTTGGACAGCTTGCGTTCGGCAGTTTGCAGGCGGAAATAATGAGCCACGAATCGGCTCTGCAGTTGCAGCAGACCTCTGGCTTCTGCGTCGAGCGCGATGCCCGCCCGCCGTCGCATCGCGACGACTTGGCCGTGCAAAACGCTTTCCAGCAGCAAGGGATTGCCGACGCCGCGACGGGCGGGCCCGGATTCCGAGTCGGGGATCAACCAGAAGTCTCCTGCAATGGAGGATGTTTCCTAGTCAGAATGCCAGCATTATTATCTAACTGCAACTGAGGTACGTACCTAGTACGTTAGCTTACTAACTGTAGTACTTGCATTCAATTACGGAAAAGAGTTATAAGGAATACACGGATGGCACGAGAAATCAACTACCTCCCAAGGATAGCCATTTTTCTGGCGGGAATCGCCGCTGGCGCATTGACCGGTGCTCGCCGCGAACGTCGCGGCGCCGGCATGTCCGCCGCAGGTCTCGATGAGCTCAAGAGCTCTCTCGCCAATCTGGAAAGCCGCCTCAGCGCGCAAGACTCAGCCACCGCCGAGCGCTTTACTAAGGTGGAAGCCCGTCTGGAAGAGCATTCCGCGAAGCTGGCGGAAGTCCCGTCCACTGCGCAGATTGTGGCAGCCATGGAACAACTGCTCTCCAAGACGATGACCTCTTTGGATGAGCGTCTCACCACGCAGGCGCACTCCATCGAAGTTCTGAAGACCACAGTCTCGCAAACCGATAGTCTGCTCGAGCGCGTGCTGGAGTCGCTCGATTCTCTGCAAACCTATACCGAGCCGGTGGATCTTTCCGACGACGTCTTACTCTCGCGGCCCGCGGTGTAACGTATAGTAGTCCTGACTATTTCTCTGATTTAGATCTAAGGATTTTCTGATTTGGCACATGAGATAGAAAAGTTCTATCCTCGGAACGATCCATGGATCTCAATAAAGTCCTCGCTCAACTTCGCGAGGAATTAGAGAATCTCGACGCTGCGATCCTCAGCCTCGAGCGTTTGCAGCAGGAGGGACCTCGCCGCCGTGGGCGTCCCCCGAAAGCTCTTTCCCACTTATCGAGAACCGTCCGCGCCGCTAAAGAGGAACCGGGCCCTGACGAGCCTCTCCCGCAGGGTTAGAACGGAACGTCGTCGTCGGTAATTCCGATCCCATTCGTCTCCGCATCGGGCGTGGTAGTGGCTGCCTTGTTGGGATTGACGGCCTGGCGCCTTCCGGGGCCGTCATCCCGGTTGCGATCCCAGTAGTCTTCCCAGTAAAGTTGTTCCCCATATTGCCGCACTGCTTCCTCATCTTCTTCTGGAGTTGAAGGCGGTGCAGCCGGGAGTGGCTGCTCTCCCAGAACGTAGCCAAAGCGCTCTGAGTGCAACTCGTGGATCCAGTATTTCACGGGCAACTTCCACTTCTGCTTGGGGTCCGGTCTGGCTCGGACGAGTGCGTCGGGCCCGAAGCCTAAACTCTTGGCCATCGCTATGTCGTTCTGATTCAGCCTGCAGAGCTTTTTCGCCTCAGGCCAGCCGTGCCGATGCTTGCTCATCCCAATAACAAAAAGGAAGTATCCTAGAATGGAACGTCGTCGTCGGTAATTCCCTGATTGAAGTCGTCCGGGGGCGCGGCCGCCGGGGCGGGCGATGGCGCAGGCCGCGCTGAGCGCGGCATGGACACCGGCTGCTGCGAGTAGTCGCTCGATCCCCCGCCGGAATCGCCGCCGCGGCCGCCGAGCAGGATGAGTTCGTCCGCCACGACCTCCGTCATGTAGTTCTTCTTACCGTCTTTATCGTCCCAACTGCGCGTCTGCAAACGGCCTTCGATATATACCTGTTTGCCTTTGAGAAGATAGTTCGTCAAATTTTCTGCCCGCCACATGATGATGTTGTGCCAATCGGTCTCGTCCTTCCACTCACCGGTCGCTTGGTCTTTCCAGCGCCGGCTGGTCGCCACACTGAACGTGGTCCGGGCGGTGCCATTGGGTGTGAATTTGGTCTCGGCGTCTTTGCCGAGATGCCCGATCAGAATGACTTTATTGACGCTTCGAGATGCCATCTTATCCTGAACTGTATCACACAAACAATGCCGAATGACTACCAAGCCGGCCGGCCTTTGCCGCCAGGCAGGCAACCCCTCCTGAATCGAAGCGGTGGGCGAAAGGCGCCGCTCCCTTGCGGCCGCGGCTCATTAAGGGCTGCTGCTTCGACACTCGGATTAATGGCGCCTTTCGCCGGATTTTGCAAATACCTCTACAAAGCCGGGCCTGCCGGGCAACCGGCGGCGATCGCTTTGGCTTCGTCTTTTGGGAAGTAGGGTGAGACGGACGCGAGCGAGCGCTCCAGGAACTTCCGCGAAGCGCCGCACGATCCCGCCGCCACGGCGGACAGATGCCGCCATGCCGAAGCGTCGGGCCGCAACGTGGGACTGATTTCGAAGTTTAATGCGCTCGAGAATTCCTCCTCGGCGCGGACGTAATCTTTACGGCGATAGAGAAGGATGCCCCGATAGAGGTGCGCCTCCCCGGAGGCGAGATTGTTCGCGTCGGCAAAAGCCGCTCGGCTCGCCAGGTTATAGTCCGCCAGGGCCGCTTCCGATTGGCCAGCCAATTCCTTGGCCCGGGCGCGCAGAAAATACGCTCGCCCCTTGGGCGCTGCTTCGAGAGCCCGGTCGAGGGTCGTCACCGCCCCCTTCGGGTCGCCGGTCAGAATCTGCGTTCCGCCGAGTTCGGTGAGGAGTTGCGGGATATCCCCGGGCGGGGAGAGCCGTACGCTCAGTGGCGGATCTTTCTCCTGCTGCGTGCGCGTCCAGATGTCCAGAGCTTCGCGATAGCGGGCCGCGGATTCGGCATAGCGCCCGCCGCGGAACGCGAGCACCCCGTCCACATAGGCCTGCCAGGCGGAATACGGTTGGGCATCGAGCAATGCCGCGGCGGCGTAGACATCCCCGGCGTTCCAAACCATCCAACCTTTCCAGAGCTTGGCGACTGGGATGAGCGGCTGGCACGATTTGGGACAGAAGTCGGGCTGGTTCCAGGTGGCTTGATCGGGGAGATTTCCGGCGCGCCGCGCCAGCCACGACAGCATGGATGCGCCGCTACGATCGAGTTCCGCGGCAGCGTCGGCAAAGGTGGATTGCGCCTGAGTCATGGCGCCCACCGCCAGTTCGCAGAATCCCTTGCGGTAATGCAGTTCGGATTCCTCGGCAGGCAGCGCCACCGATAACATGGCGGCCTGTGTCTGCACGCAGGCGGAGGCCGCAGGAAGCGGGGGCGCGGCGACGTGCTCCACCCGGTCGAAGGCTGCCTGTGCGCTAGCCAGCATCGCCAGGTGGTCCTTGTCCGCGGCGAAGCATGTATTTACCACGGAGGCACAGAGACACAGCATCGAGCACCGCAAAAATGAACCCGCTTGCTTACGCGGGCGGCTCGGAACGGGCGCCTCAGAACGGCAGGCAGTTACCGAGCCGCGACCGTGAGGGAGCGGTCCCGGCGTGACTCTGTGTCTTTGTGGTGAGTTTCCCCCCATGCTCCTATTATCGCGTGAATATCGTGACGTCGACGTTCATTCCGGGACGGAGAATCAGGCCGTCCGTCCGGTCCACCAGGATTTTCACGGGGATGCGCTGCACTACTTTTACGAAATTGCCGGTAGCGTTCTCGGGCGGGAGCAGGCTCATGCGCGATCCCGTTGCATCGGCGATGGAATCGACGTGTCCGAACACACTCTTGCCGTACATATCGACGTGGATTTCAGCCTTCTGGCCCTGCTTCACGTCGGCCAACTGAGTCTCCTTGAAGTTCGCCGTCACCCAGACGTCGGGAGTAATGGTGGTCATCAGGCCCTGTCCCGGCTGGACCATTTGACCCACTTCCACACTCTTGCGAGTTACTACTCCGTCGACCGGAGCGGTGATGTCGGTATAGCTGAGGGTCAGTTCCGCGGCCTCGAGGCGGGCGCGGGCGGCCGCCAGGGCAGCGCGGGCGGTGGCTGCGTCGGCCGTTCGCACCGCTACCTGTTTGCGATTCGCCTGGGTGCTCGCCACTTGCGCTTTGGCGGTATTGACCTTGGAAAGGGCGGAATCGAGCACCGCCTTGCGAATGGCAGCGTCCTTTTGCGCCGACACCAGCTTCTCCTGCGCGGCCCGTAGATCGCTGTCGGCCATCTTGGCGGCGGCCGCATAGGCATCGAACTGCAACTGCGAGATCTCGGCCTTTTCCACCAGCGGCTTCATACGGGCGAGATCCGCCTGGGCGCGTTCATTGGCGGCCTGCTTGGAACCGACATTCGCCTGCGCGTAAGCAATGTCGGACGTATTGGCCTGATCGTAAGAGGCGCGCGCCCGTTCCACTTCCGTCTGGCTATCGGCCAACTGCGCATCCGCCACGCTGGTGCCCGATTCCGTGGTGCTGTTGACCCACGGGACGGCGACGCTCGCGGCCTGTAACTGGCCCTCGGCCTGCGCCACCGCCGCTTTGGCGACGTCCACCGCGGCCCGATAATCGCGCGGATCGATGCGGACCAGCACCTGGCCGGCCTTCACCTCCTGGTTGTCGAGCACCGCGACCTCGATTACATTCCCGGTAATTTTAGGCGCGATGGCGCTGATGTGCCCATCCACATTGGCATCGTCCGAGGATACCCGGTCGCGATAGTGCATGTAGAGCGCATAGACCGCGACCCCGGCCACCACCAGAAATATCAGTGCGAGGATGACCTTGGTTCGCGATCCGCTGCGCGGCGTCACCTCGGGCGTCACTTTCTCTTGAGTAGGCGTCACCTTCTGTCCCTCTTTCCCGGATAGCACACTGTCTGTCATTCCACCACCACCTGGCCGGCTGACGGCCTCACATTCTTAATCAAAAACATGAGCGGGATGATCGAGAGAAACAACACCCCCATCACCCAAAACGCGTCGGCGAAGGCCAACATGTTGGCTTGCCGCACCATAGTGCCATAAATCATGCCCTGCGCCTGCACCTGGGCATCGGGCCCGGACGAGCCCGCAGTGCGCAGGATAGCCGCGGCGCCAGCCACCGATTCGCGATACCGCCAATCGAACGGCGTGAGGTGCGCCACCATCACCGACTGATGAAATTGAGCGCGCCGGGCGAGCAGCGTGGTGGCGGTAGCGATTCCCGAACTGCCACCGATATTGCGCGCCAGATTGAAGAGCCCGGTGGCATAGCTGGTCCGCTCCTTGGGAATAAACGCAAATGCCGTGGCGCTGATGGGTACGAACAGGAACGCCAGGCCGAAGCTCTGCACCATGCGGCTGGTAACCGCGGTGTCATAGTCGATTCCCAGAGTGAATTTGGCCATACGGAACAAACCCAAAGACGTGACCACTACCCCGAAAATTACCAGCCACCGCGGCTGATACTTGCGCACCATGATGCCCACAACCGGTAAAGAGACAACCATCACCAATCCGCCGGGCGACAGCACCAGACCGCTCATCATGGCGGTGTAGCCGAGCAGCGTTTGCAGGAAAAGGGGCATGAGCGCGGTGCTGGCGTAAAGAACGAACCCAAGCACCAGCATGGAGAGCGTGCACAGCGCATAATTGCGATCTTTCAGAATGCGGAAATCGATGATCGGCTCCTTCTGCCGTAACTCCCAAAAAACCACTGCCACCAGGCAAACCACCGTAATGACGGCGAAGGTCACGATGAAGTGAGAACCGAACCAGTCCTCTTTTTGCCCCTCGTCCATGACCACTTCCAGGGCGCCCAGCCCGAGGGCTAGCAATCCGAACCCCATGTAATCGATCTTGAAGCCGTTGCCCAGACTCTTGCGCTTGAGGAATGGCGGGTCGAAAATCAACAGCGCGGTCAGGACCAGCGAAAGAATACCAACCGGAATATTAATAAAGAAAATCCACCGCCAGCTGTAATTGTCGGTGATCCAGCCCCCGAGCGTAGGCCCGACCACGGGCGCCACCACCACACCCATTCCGTAGACGGCCATCGCCATCCCCTGCTTTTCGCGCGGGAAACTTTCCACCAGGATGGCCTGCGAGATGGGCTGCAGCGCGCCGCCGCCGATGCCTTGAAGCACCCGGAAAAAGATCAGCGCGCCGAGGGAAGGGGCGATGCCGCAGAGGAACGAGCTGATGGTAAAAATCGCCACGCAAATCATGTAAAAGCGCTTACGTCCGACCAGCATGGAGAACCAGCCGCCCATCGGCAGAATGATGGCATTTGCCACCAGGTACGACGTCAGCATCCACGTCGATTCGTCCATGCTCGCCGACAGGCTGCCGGCGATATGCGGCAGCGAGACGTTGGCCACGCTGGTGTCCAGCACCTCCATGAAGGTGGCCAGCATGACGGTCATGGCAATGATCCAGGGGCTGACACCCCGGTGCCAGGACACGTCGTGGACTTGGAGGTCAGTAGGCGTAAACGGCCCCCGGAAGACGGATTAACCACAGAGACACGGAGGCACAGAGAAGAAAAGCAAGAAATGCTTTTTGGCGGAGAACACTGAGATTGCGGAGTCCACGGAGGCCGAATTCCGGAGCGTTACTTGGCATACATGGCCTCCATCTGGCCAATGGCGTACGCCAGGCTGGCGCGGGCCTGGTTGTAACGGTAGAGGGCGCCGATCTGATTGTCGCTGGCGCGCGCCAACTCATCCTGCGCGGTGATCACTTCGAGATTGTTCGCGACCCCGGCCTGGAAACGATCGCGCGCCTGAGTCACTTCCTCAGTCGCCAGCTGGATTCCGGCATTGGCGACCGTTACCTCATTGCGGGCCGATTCCACCTGGGCAATGGCGTTCTTCACTTCAAGCGCGATGCGGTTGCGCAACTCGGTTTCCTGCTGCTGCAGCTGGCGAATGGCCAAGCCCGCTTTGGCCCGATCCGCCTGAATCCGCCCGCCGGTGAAAATCGGGACTATGATGCTGCCCTGATACTGGTAGACCGGAATGATGGTGTCGGGGGTGAGGCCTTGTTGCGCCCAAAATCCGCTGAAATTCACTTTGGGCAGCCGTTGATCGGCCGCCGTGCGATCAGCTAGCGCGGCCCGTTCCTCCTCACTGCGCAAGGCGCGCAATTCCGGGCGCGTGGAGTACGCCTTTTCCAGGGTCTGATCGACCGCGGTGGCTGGGGTGTCGGAAAAGCTGGCCTGATCGGCGATTTCGACAGAGCGGTGCGGGTCGATATTGAGTAGGCGGGCCAGCCCGTTTAGAGATGTCTCAAGCTCGGTCTTGGCGACGATGAGCCGCTGCTTCTCGTTCTGCAACTGTACGTTGGCCCGGAGGGTATCGATACCCGTACCGACACCGTTCTTCTGCAGGTCGGCCGACTGATCGTAGATTGCCTGGGCGAGTTGAACCCGCGATTGCGCGGCGCTTACGTCGGCGACGGCTCGCTGGCAGCCCAGATACTGCGAGACCACCAGCATGACGCTCTCTTCGCGGGCGCTGGTTTCCTGTGCGCGGCTGGTCTCGATTCCCATTTTGGACGCTTTGTAACTATGCCAAAGCGTGAGATCGAAAACCGGCGCATTGACGCTGACGCCGGCCTGGAATACGTCGAACGGACCGGCGTGCGTGGGCAAACCCGGGAAAGAAATTCCGATGGCAGCATGGATATTGATGCGATTTACGGCTTCCGACACGCTGCCGTTGGCCTGCGGGAGCAGGCCGGCCCGGGCCAGGCGGCGGTCCTGCTCGCTCTGCGAGACCTGCAGGTTGGCCAGGATTACCTGCGGATTCTGTTTGAGCGCCAATCCGACGGCGTCTTTCAGCGTGAGCTTCAGCGGCGCGGTGTCCTGCGCGAGCGCGGTCCACGCCAGCGCCAGGGAGAGTGGGATACCGCGTTTGATCCACTTCTTGAGCATGATGGTTCTCATTTTCGGAGGGTGCATCTTTCAGGCCAATTGTAATCTGCGGAGGGCATTGAAGATATGGGCGCCGTCGCATTGCGGGGCGCGCCCATATTTGGGCAGTGCTTGCCATGCCGGGCTGGTTGGTGCGGAAAGAGCGGAACGAACCCAATTCGGCTGCGTCCGTTTGGGCCACCTGTTATGAAGAACCAAAGCCAGCGCACACCAAGGCTAAGTGCCGCCGGAAAGCCACGTTGCTCACCGTTCTGGCGGCTGCGACCTCGATCGCAGCCACGTTGGCGTTCCCCGATACCGGAAATGGCAATTGACCTTGAGAAACATAGTCACTACGGAGCCACGGAGGCACGGAGAAAAACAAAGGCAAAGGCAATACCGAGCCCGCGGAGATGGCGGAGGACACGGAGGCCTGAGGTCCTCGTGCGTCGCTCAAGAATTCAGCGCTCGCCAGAGCCCCGGACGTAGTCGCCAAGGCGGAGGTCGTGTAAGTCGAGATTTACCACCTGCCAGCCTTGCGGGATATCGTGGGTAACTTCCATTCGGCCGGAGGGGCGCGGATCTTCGCCGGGAGCTAGCGGAAATGACGCTGCCGCGCGCACCAGCGGCGAAAGCCCGGTGGTGTCTCTCCAGTCGAGTTGCGCGTTTCTGTTGCTGTCCGCCGATTCCCAGAAATTGGCGAACGCGGGCAAGGGCGAGCCGCTGGGAGATTCGCACACGATTCGTGCGAAGTTATGCCGGTCGCCGGGGCTCAATCCGGGAAGGTCGTATACTTCGGTGGCACATCGTCCCATACCGGGAACCGCTTGCGTCACTCCCACTGGCAGCCAGGTGCTGGACGCGACCCGCGCCTCGCAGTTCCACTTTGGCGTTCTTCAGGTGCTGCCAGTACCCCTGCGGAATCTGCAGAATCAGCCGGTCGTGCGCGATGTAGCTGACAGGCGACTGGAGGTGTTCGCCGCCGGAGGCAATTATGTCCACCGCCGGAGCGCCAAAAAGGCCCTGGATTCCCGCTGGAATACCGGACACCGCAAGAGGCACGGACATAGCGACGAATCCTGGAAACGGCGCATAATATTGCGGAAACGCATTGTTCAGGAGATCCCGGTCCGGCGCGACGCTTCGCAGGTGGAACGAAATCTTGGTAGGCGCGGGAGCGAAGGCGGCGCGAACGCGGGCGAGGAAGATCGGCGACACAAAAACGAAGATCAGCTCGGCGCCCAGCACGCTCGCGATGCCCACCAGCCGCGATCGCCAGGTTCGGCGGCGGGCGAACTGCCAACAGACTACCGCTATCGCCCCGGAGCCGACGGCCGCGGTCATCAGAACGAAGCGCACGGCCTCGACGCCCGTCCACGCGCCAAAGAGCGATCGGTGGAAGGTGGACGCCAGGAGGGTTATCCCCAGAATGCCGATCGCGGTCAGCAGCAAATGAGCGAAGCTCCGCAGCACGGCCGAGAGCGCGATCATCGGCAAGGTGAGAGCGGCGGCAAGCAGGAGTTGCTTGGTCAAGATGCTCGCCAGCCATTCCCAGGGACGAAATCCGCGCGCCGCCAGCACCACGATATCGGCCACAAACGATGGCACATGCACTACGGCCAACGCGAAGAGCAGTTTCGATCCGAGCAGCACGCGCCAGCGAGCAGGACGCGTGAGCCAGAACTGGCGATCGCCAACCAGCGGATCTTCGTGTACGGCAAGGGCGAGCAGAACGGCCCACGTCACCATCAGCAGATCGTGGAGCGGCACGGCGACATCCTCGACGGCGTCGAATCAGGCGGCCGCGATCTGAATCAGCAATGCGATCGCGACTCCCCACCACAAGCGGCGCACGTCCTTTTTGAAAATGTGCAGCATCAGATGCATGGCATCACCTCGCTCCGCGGGCGAACTCGTTTGGCGGGTTGGGCGGCTTTCGACACCGCCAGAATAATGGCGCGCAGCGGCATGGCGCGCTCGGTCACGGCCCGCGCTCCCGGGAAAAAGCGCTGGATATCGGCGCGATGGCGGTCGCTGTCGAATCGAGAGTCGACGAATCCGGCCACCACACCGGATTGCTCGGGGATCAGCCATGTATCGGGCAGGCCGTCCGGCAAGCCGGCGGGCTCTCCGAGCGTCACTTCGATTTCGCGGAAACGGGCGGAGAGCGACGCCATTTCTTCGGCGAACAAGAGACGCCCTTCATGCAGGTAGGCGATGTGGCTGGCGAAGCTTTCGATCTCGCCGAGATCGTGCGAAGAGAGGAAGACGGTAGCATCGGGCGTGCGGTCGAGAACGCTTTCGATCAACTGCTCGCGCACCAGCACGTCGAGGCCGCTGAAAGCCTCGTCGAGCAGGATTAATTTGGGCCGGTAGGCGAGGGACGACGCCAACGCGGCCTTCATGCGCATGCCGCGCGAGAGATGGCGCAATTTGCGATCGAGTGGCAGATCGAAGAGGCGCACCAGTTCGGCCGCGTCCTCATCGTGCCACTCGGGATAGAACTCGCGGCAATAGGAAAGGAAGTAGCCGACCTTCATCCACTCGGGCATTTGCTGGTTTTCGGAGACATAACCGATGCGGGCGAACTGCTCCGCGCCGAGCGAGCGCGAGTCCACGCCGAGCACTTCGGCGCGGCCGGAGGTGGGTTGGTGGATGTTGAGCAGCGTCTTCATGGCTGTGGTTTTGCCGGCTCCATTGGGACCCACCAGAGCGTAGACCGAGCCTTCCGGCACCTCGATGGTGAGATCGCGCAGGGCATCCACATGACGGAAGATTTTGGAAAGCTGTTTCGGTACACAGCGGCGCGCTCATAATTCCACCTCTTCGGGATACTGCAAACGCTGCCAGTGTTCGTCGATGGCGGTGTGGAGGTCTTCGAGCGTCAAGCCGAGCTTCTTGGCTTCCACGGTCAACTGTTCCACCTCGCGCCCCAGGAGGCGGGCGCGCTCATTGCGCCTGGATGGCGGCGGCTGGACCACGACGGTTCCGATGCCGGGCCGCACTTCGAGCAGCCCTTCGGCGGTGAGTTGGGCAATCACCTTGTGGGCGGTATTGGGATGAATCTTCATGGCCTTACTCAGGGCGCGAACGGAGGGAAAGGGATCGCCCGGCCGGAGCTGGCCGGAGATCATGGCTTTCTTCGCGGCGAAGCCCACCTGTTCGTGCACCGGGACACCGGACTGGAGCGTCAGCCGGAACGGGATCAAGGCTTGTCTCCATGCATCACAGGTGTACTGTATCACGTGTGACACCAAAAGGAAAGTGAAAAATGCGAAACTAGGGGCAATTATGGACGACTTTCCGCAGTTCATGAAGCATCCCGCGAACCGCATCGCGACGAGCGAACAGGCGACTCCCGGCGTGGAAGGTTACGTCTTCGATGGAGCAGACGGCAGCCAGATGGCTTTCTGGAATTGCCGCGCGTCAGCCGCGTCGGCGGAGCACGTGCATGAATTCGACGAATATATGCTCGTGGTGGAGGGCTGTTACACGCTGATTATCGATGGCAAGAAGATTCCAGTGAAAGCGGGGGAGGAATATTTCATTCCACACGGAGTGGCGCACAGCGGCGAAGTGGTGGGTGGCACGCGGACAATTCACGCGTTCGGCGGGCATCGGGCGGATCGGAGCGTGAGGGGTTGAATCTTACCCGTCAGGTCGACGCGGCACTCCGAACTCCCGATGGCGTGCAATTTGCCGTGAGCCCGCAAACCGCTTCCTCACGGTCGCGGCTCGGAAAAACGCAGTGTGCCGATACCGAGCCGCGACCGTGAGGGAGTGGTCCCGGACGCGAAACGGGCTCACGCTATTTTTCACCACCAGCACAATTGCGGGGACGACTTCATCGTCCCCTCCCCGGGGTAGGGACAGATTCCGCGCAGGACAAGCTGAAGCAAGCTGAAGCATGTCCCACAAAGAAAGGCCCCTCGCGTTGCTTTAGATAAACCGAAGAGTAGCGGCATCGCCGGCCAGCAGAAAGTATGGCATACCCCATTGGGCCCGGTCCGTGAGGTCCCATGCGCCGATCGGGCCGGGAGGCTGAAGGCGAAGACCCCATTCGCCGCCGACCACCAGATAGCAGGCGCCATCGCCGGAATCTTCCACGAGACACGCGGACGCCGGGCATGGCGCGCCGCCCTCGCCGATGCCGGTGACGGGGCACCATTCCATACTGCCGGGGCGTTCGCAGAGGATGTGTGTCACCACGCGCGCGGCCGACCGGCACTGGAACACCTGAGCGTCCATGGCATCGCAATTGGGATTCTCGGGGATTTGCAGAAGGACAGGCATCGCGCTCTCCAGCTTACGCGGTAGGCGAGTGGCCGCGCGCGATCGACTCGCGGAGCACGCGGCGCACCGCGTCGATGACCGAGCGCACTTGCGCGCCGCGCGCTACCGGACCGTGGCCCATGACGACGATCTCGGGCTTCAGCGCCTCCAGGCGATCGATGGACGCCAGCCAGATTTGCCAATCGGCCGGCGTGCCGGCGTCGAGATTGGGAATGTATTCGGCGATCAGGCAATCGCCGGTGTACAGGACGCCATCGCCGGGCACCCAGGCGGAAATATTCGTGACAGTGTGGCCGGGCGTCAGCAGGATTTCGACCGCGCAATTGCCGAGATCGAAGCGGGTGTCGCGCTCGATGGCGCAGTTGGGATTCGTCAGCTTCGTGCCGTGGAAGAAGGCGGCGGCTTCGCCGGCGGCGCGGCGTTGCGGGTTGGGGATGGCGTCGTTGAACTCGGCGATTTCGGCCTGGAATTCGGCGGGCGTGCGCGCGGTGGCGCGATGCCCCCAGATGTCGATGCCCTGCGCGCGAAAGAAGGCGTTGCCGCCGATGTGGTCGAAGTGCTTTTCGGTGTTGAGCACGCGCACGCTGTTTTCGGGGCGAACGGCGGCCGCGTAACCGTGCACCGTTTGGCCGGCGAGCACGTTGCCTCCGGTATCGATGACCAGTGTTTCGGCGTCTCCCGCGACGAACCCGGCATTGACGCACCACGGCGGCGAGTAAGCGAGGCCGGTGACGGCGTAGCAACGCGGCGAGAGGCGCATTCCATATAGTATCGCGGGCCCATGAGGGGTTTTACGGCGTGCTGTCGCAGATTACTCGGAGGACCTATGGCGATCCGGATTGCTTCTCTCTTCTGCGGCATGACGATTCTGGCGTGTTCCGTAGCGCACGCTCAAATAACCGCGACGCCGATCGGCGTCAACTGCGCCGGCAGCGAAACCAACGGCCATGCCGTGCTGAATTGCAGTCAATTGGGGACGTACGGGGCAGCCACGGTCGAAATTGGCGTCACCGTCGATTCGGGAGCTCAGAAGGTCTTCAACATTGAGTTGCTCTTTACCGCCGGCACGTCGACCCTGACCCTCCTCGACAACAGCCAGGCTGCCACCACCCGGTTCGACTACGGGCATATCAAAGGCGCCGCTAACGTGACCGGCGGCACGGGGACATTCCAGGGTGTCTCCGGTTCATTGAATTATCAATTGACCGGTCTTGGAACGGAGGAAAGTGCCAACATCGCATTATCCGGTTCGGCAAATCTCTTCTTCGAACTCTCGCCGCAAACTCAAGCGGCCGCCGGACTGCAAATGGCCCAGAACCAGATCGTCATGGACACGGCCCAGCAGCAGGGCGTTCAGCAAGATGTCCAGATGGTTACCCAGGACACGGTGCAGAACGAAGTGACGACTCCAAACAAGGCCTTTTACAAATGGGATTTCCCCATCCCCGCCGCTGTCTCGACAGGCCCAACCTGGGGGAGCGTTTCCCCATCGTCGGAAACGATTCAGCCCGGCCAAAGCCTACCGCTTACCATTACTGCTGACCCGACCGACCTCAACCCTGGAATTTACCAGGCGGAAATCGACATTACGTCGACCCCGTTCGCCACCGCTGCCAACCCCAATCCGCCCTCCACCACCCAAACCGTGAGCGTCACCATGATCGTCGGAACCGGGCAACCCGGCGCCACGCTCTCGCAGACCGGCCTGCAATTCACTGGCGCCACCGGCGGCCCCAAACCTCCCCAACAGCCGATACAGCTTTCGATTACCGGGAGTTCCAGCCTGCCGTATTCCACCAAAATCTCCACACTCTCCGGCGCAAACTGGTTGTCGATCCCGGAAGGCGCCTCCGGTATGGTATCGACCGCGAGCCCCGCGACAATCCAGGTTCAGGTCGACCCCTCGCAGCTTGGCATCGGCGATTACAACGGCCTTATCGCTGTCGCCATTCCGGGCGCGTCGAATTCCCCGCAGACTATCCAGGTGGTGCTGCACATTTTGCCGATAGTGTTCGAGTCGGTGGTCAGCGTGGATCCTCGCGCGCTGGCCTTCAACGTCCCATTCGGATCGGCGGGCCAGCCGCAAACCATCGAGGTCGACAATGCTTCCACCGACCCAATCGGGATCCAGACGATTGCCGATTTCAACGCGACTTCCGGCACCCCCGGAACGATTCCGTCGTCCAACTCTATTCAAAACTGGTTCACCGTTACGCAGTCCGCCCCAACTGCCGTCGCGGAACAGCCGGTGATCTTGACCGTCACCGTGAATCCGGCCGGTCTGGCTGAAGGCGTCTATCTAATCGGAACAATCGAGGTGATTACCAGCGATGAAATTGCCTACCCGGTGGAGGTCACATTGACGATAACTCCGCCGTCAACCGCAACGGCGCCGGAAGCGCGTGCCACGGTAGCGCCGTGTGTTCCAACTACCTTGCGGCCTGTGTTCACCTTATTGGGCGATCAATTTCAGACCCAGGCGGCGCAACCGGTATCGCTCGAAGGCCTGGTGTACGACGATTGCGGCAACCCCCTCACCGGCGGTACGGTATCGGTCTCTTTCACGCCATACGATTCCAAATCGCCGGCGGACCACTCGGTGAGCATGGTTTCCACCGGCAACGGAAAATGGGCGGGAACGTGGCTGCCGCTGGGAGTGAACGGCGGGATTGTCACCGCCGCTTTAACCGCCGCAACGAGCGCCGGACCCGTCGGATCCACGTCGATCACAGGCACGCTCGCGGCCAACGCTACCGCGCCGATGATCGCCGATGGAGGCGTGGTGAGCGCCGCGTCATTTGCTCCCCACAGCGCCATCGCGCCCGGCAGTTTCGTCTCCATCTTCGGTTCCAATCTGGCCACCGGCTTGAAATCTTCCACCTCATATCCGCTCGCCACCTCGCTCGCCGGGACGCAGGTCACGCTGGGAGGGGAAACACTGCCGCTGCAGTTTGTCAGCGCGGGCCAGATCAACGTTCTGATCCCGTACGACGTTCCCACCAACACCACTCAACAGCTTCAGGTGACGCAGAACGGCGAGGCGTCGCTCTCGCAAATGGTTTTCGTGGCGGCGGCGCAGCCCGCGGTCTTTACTCAGGACCAGAGCGGCACGGGAGCGGGCGTGGTCGTCGTGATTAAGCCTGACGGCAGCGAGTTCGTGGTCACACCGTCAGCGCCCGCCACTGCCGAGGACGCGCTGGCGATCTATTGCGCGGGCCTGGGCGCGGTGAATCCACCTGTGCCGGCCGGCGCCGCGGCGCCGCTGTCGAGTCTCACCAAAGCGACCAATCCCGTCACCGTGACCATCGGCGGGCAGCCGGCGCAGGTGCTGTTCGCCGGGTTGACGCCCGGATTCTCAGGTCTCTACCAGATCAACGTCGTAGTTCCGGCGGGCTTGAGTGCGAGCTCGAGCGTTCCGGTGGTAGTGACGGCTGCGGGAGTTACCGGCACTCCCGTGACACTCGCCATTCAATGAAGAGGTTTCGTGTGACAATGATTCTCGATGGCCGAGCGTGGGGATATCACGCAACTGCTGCACGAATGGAAGGACGGCCGCCCGGAGGCGCTCCAGCAGCTGATTCCTCTCGTCTACCCGGACCTGAAGCGGATCGCTTCCGGCTATCTCCGGCGGGAACAGCCGGGGCATACGCTGCAGGCCACCGGGCTGGTGCACGAGCTCTATTTGAAGCTGTGCAATCAGCGCGAGGCCAACTGGGAAGATCGCAGCCATTTCTACACATTTGCCGCCAAGGTGATGCGTATGCTGCTCACGGACCACGCGCGTCATAACCTGCGGGAGAAGCGCGGCGGCGATCGGGAACGCGTACCGTTGAGCGATCGGCTTCCGTGGGTGAATCTCAATGGGCCGGAGTATATCGATCTCGACGCGGCGCTCGACGAACTGGAAAAAATCGATCCGCGTAAGGCGCAGGTAATCGAGTTGTGCCATTTGCTGGGCTGCACCACCAACGAAACGGCGGAGATTCTGCACATTTCGGTGGCCACGGCGGAACGGGACCTGAAGTTCGCCCGCGGGTGGCTGTATCGCCGGCTGCGTCCCGGCGAGAGCGTGCCCGATGGGCGATAGCGGCTACTGGCGCCGGGTGGAGGAGATCTTCCACGAAGCGCTCGAGCGGCCGGACGGTTCCCGCACGGCATTCCTCGCCGAACGCTGCGCCGGCGATACTGCGATGGAGCGCGAAGTGCGCGGCATACTGGCGGGCTACACCGCGCAGGAGCGGGTAAGCGCCGGGCAGGGCGCGAAGTCGCTGGATGGCGCTCGGTTCGGCGCTTTCGAACTGGTGAAACAGATCGGCGAAGGCGGCATGGGCGCGGTTTACCTGGCGCGGCGCCGGGGCGATTTCGATCAGCGCGCGGCCGTCAAGCTGATCAATGGGACGCCCGCAGCGGCGGCGCTGATGGCCGAGCGTTTCCGGCAGGAACGGCAGATTCTCGCCACACTGGAGCATCCCAATATCGCTCGCGTGCTGGACGGCGGCGTCACTGCTGAGGGGCAGCCGTACCTGGCGATGGAGTATGTGGAAGGCGAGCGGCTCGACCGGTATTGCGCGCGGCAGAACCTTCCGCTTGCGGAGCGGCTGAAACTTTTTCGCAAAATTTGCGCCGCCGTGCACTACGCGCATCAGCATCTGGTGGTGCATCGCGATTTGAAGCCCGCCAATATTCTGGTGGACCAGCAGGGCGAGCCGAAACTGCTGGATTTCGGAATCGCCAAGGTTCTGGACCCGCCGGGCGCCGCGCCGGAGCACCTCCCGACCCGGACCATGGCCGCGTTGATGACACCGGAATACGCCAGTCCCGAGCAGATACAGGGACAGGCCTGCACGGTGGCGAGCGACGTGTACTCGCTGGGCGTCATTCTCTACGAGCTGCTCGCGGGCAAGCGGCCATTCGAGGATACCGCCTCGACGCCGGCAGAAATGATCGCGGCGGTGGTGACCACGGAGGCGCGGCGGCCGAGCCTGGCGGCGCCGGAAAATCTAAAATCGCGGCTGCGCGGGGATCTGGACGGCATCGTCATGAAGGCGCTGGCCAAAAAGCCGGAGGAGCGATACGGGTCGGCCGAGCAGCTTTCCGAAGATATACGGCGGTATCTCGAAGGTCTGCCGGTAAGCGCGGTGGAAGGCACGCGGGCGTGCGTAGCGCGCAAATTCGTGGTGCGCCACAAGGTGGGAGTGGCGGCCGCGGGCGTGGTGCTGCTATCGCTGATCGCCGGGCTCGCGGGGACGCTGTGGCAGGCGCGGGTGGCGGAGAGCCAGCGCGCGGTGGCGGAGCAGCGCTTCTCGGATGCGCGAAAGCTGGCGAATTATCTGCTGTTTCCGCTGTTCGACGCGGTGCAGCCGCTGGCCGGATCGCTGCCCGTGCGGGCGGATATGGCCGGACAATCGCTGCAATATCTCGATCGGCTGTCGGCGGCGAAAAGCACGGATCGGGCGCTACGCCTGGAATTGGCGGAGGGCTATTTGCGGCTAGGTTCGATTTTCTGGGCGCCTTCGGGATATGGCGACAGCCTCGGCGATTCGGCGCGGGCGCTCGATACCGACCGCAAGGCGCTCGCGCTGCTCGAACCGTTGGCGAAAGAGGAGCCCGCGAACGAACAGGTGCGGCGCGATCTGGCAAGCGGGTACCTGCAACTCGGCTCGGCGCTGAATGTGCAGAGCCAGCCGCGGCAGTCGGAGGAGACCCTGCGGCGGGCGGTGGGGATCTTCGATCGATTGGCGTCGGCCAAACCCGGCGATGCCGCCCGGCAATTAGATGCCGCGCGCGCGTGGGAGAGCCTGATGGATGTGGTGGCCAGCCCCGGCGGCGGGTTCATGGACGTCAGCATGCACGACACGGTGTTGGCGGCGGGCAATAAAGCGCTGGATGGATTCCGGGCGGTGCTGGCGGCTTCTCCCGCGGATAGCGGAGCGCTGCTGGGAATGACGGGAGTGTATATCACGCTGGCGGGACAGGAATCGCCCAACAGTCCGCGCCAGGCGCTGGAGACGCTCGCCAAGGGGCGCGAGGCGTTCGACCGGCTGCCGGCGGATGTGCGCGCCTCCGCATTCGGGCAGGAGATGGAATCGGCGCTGGATTCCTCGCTGGGTTGGACGCAGCAGAGGATGGGACTCAATCGGGAATCGGTGGCGCCACTGAAACGCGCGGGCGACATTCTGGACGTCCTCACGGTGCGCGATCCGAAAAATGGCAGCAATTGGGCCCGGCGGGCGAACATCTATCTGACGCTGGCGCAAATCCACATGAAATTGAAGGATCGGCGCACGGCGTTGGACGACTACGTCAACGCCATCAAGATCTACGACGGCTTCGTAGCTGCCGATCCGAATAAGACGTCGAGCCGCATGATTCGCGCTACTTGCGAGGCGTTTGTCGCGAGGCTGTTCCTGGCGGATGGCCGGACTGCCGAGGGTACGAAATACGCCAGGGATGGCATTGCCGATCTGGTCAACCTCGCCGAACGGCCGGGGGCGACGGCGCAATACGTGCGGGAAGCTTCCATCGCGTTGATGGTGTCGCCGATCTTGTCTCTGCGCGACTATCCGCGCGCGCTGCGCTATGCCCAACGCGCGGACGAGTTATCGAACGGCAAGGAGCCGACGGCGATCGCGTATCTCGCAATGGCTTACGCGAACAATGGCGACGGGCAGAAGGCGCTCGAAGCGGTGCAGCGGGGATTCACGCTGGTGCAGGCGCCGAAGGCCGGCGAAAAGGCGTCGGACGCGTGGCAGAATCTCGCAGACGAACAGAGGGATATCAAGATCTTCATTAAGACGGGGAAGCTGCCGGCGGACTTTAATCAGTGAAGATGTGCGTTTCCGAGGCGCGACCGTGCGGCTTCGCAACCGCTTGCTGACGCGCGCGGCTCGGTAACGTCGAATAAGAGGGCCCTATTTCACCGCAGTCATCTGAGTGAATCCAGCGCCAGGGGCCAGGGCAGAGGAGACGACCTGTCCTTTGGTGTTGCTCCAATAGGTGTTCCAAGGGCCCTGAGCGACTTCGTGGACTTGTCCGGCGGCATCCTGCTGCAGAGTCTGGCCCATGATGGCGTGGGAATAGTCGTCCGCCTGTTTGGCGCTGTCGGCGGAGTGTTCCTGGAAGCGCTGCATGCTGGCTTGTATGTCGGCCATGCCCTTTTGGAAGTTTCCGCGAGCCTGGCCGTTGAAAATCCGGGCGAAATTATCCCACCACTGGGGATTGATGCGGAATGTGGAAAACACATGGCAGAACATCTTGAACACCTCTATTCCCTGGCCCTTAGGCGCGACGAAACTGCCCAGGCCGGTGACCAGCCAATTCGCCATCGGTGACAGGTTGCGCGGCGTGAGTTGCGGCTCGTAAAAGGTCTCCGCGAAGACGTAGCCGCCCAATTCCTGCCCGTTGGCAGTGCACTGGAAGATCGCCTGGCCGGCATCCGAGTGGAAGCCTGGAACGGACACCTGGTGAATGGCCGGAAGAGTTTTCGTCTCCTTAGTCTGCACGTTGGTGCACGTATCGGCGAAGCGGCTTCGGCCGTAGACTTCGGCTAGAGTCTGGCCGGGCTCGTACCGCATTACCAACATATGGTTGACCAGCCGCGATCCTTCCCGTACGTGGTAATAGGCGCTGAGGGAATCCGGAATGGAGTATGACATGGAGACATTGGGGTCGCCCAGGCGGATGTCGATCTTGCCGTCGGGCGAGGTCATGTCCGCCCACATGCGGAATTCGTACAAACCAGGAACGTGGACGATGCCGCCGGCGACTTTCCAGCCTTTGGGGACATCGATGGAAAACGAGTGCTCCTGGTTTTCCTGCATGGAGACCCAGGTGACGCTTTGGGCGAACAGGGGTGCGGCGAAAGCCAGCATTAGAATGGAATGGAAGCGCGACATTGGAAACCCTCCGACGTATGCTGCGCGATCGGGGGAAGAAGGCCTTCACGAAGTTGATTAATAGCTCTTTTGGGCTATATAACACTAGCTCTTGTGAGCTAAAATACCTGGCTTTACGAAATTGGACATTTCCGGGTAACGGTGCGCGCTTGGGTTGCGCCATTCTCAATATCTCTGGAACTTCCTGCGGTTTTAGTGAATCCGGGTACATTCTTGCGAGGAGTGCGACTGCTAGAAGGGTCTAAGTCATGAAGGCAATCATCGTAGCTTTAGCGTTGCTCTGCGTCGAGCATTCGACCCATCCCGTGGCGGCGCAAACCGCGTCCCGAGTGCAGGTTTCGGGCACGATCGGGAGTGTCACCGCATCGGCCAGTCAACTTGTCCTGAAGACGGACACCGGCGATAGCATCGCGGTCACCACCACAGAGAAAACTTCCATTCTGCATCTCGCGCCTGGCGTGACCGACCCGGCGAAGGCCACCAAAATGGCCCTCGGCGAATTACAGGTGGGCGATCGCGTAGTGGCTTACTACCGCGGCGCCGCCGGCGACAAGCAGATCACGGCCACGACCCTGGTGGTGCGGACAACCGCCGATCTGGGCGAGATTGCCAAGGCGGAACTGGCCGATTGGAAGAAGCGCGGAATGGCGGGGAACGTCATGGCAGTGGATCCTGCCGCCAAGACGATTACGGTGAAATCCGGTCCGAGGACGATAACCGTGACGACCACGGACAAGACCGAATACCACCGCTATTCGGCGGATTCGGCCAAAGCTGCCGATGCCAAGCCCAGCAGCTTCGCGGGAATCAAGGCCGGAGACCAGGTTCGCGTGCTGGGGAATAAGACTGAGGACGGCACGGCCGATGCCGCCGAATCGATTTACGCCGGTGAGTTCCGCCAGTTGGCCGCCACTGTGGTGTCCGTGAACGCGGCTACCGGGGAAATGCAGGTAAAGGACTTGGCGACGAAGAAGCCGCTGACCATCAAAACGGATTCCGACTCGACGTTGAAGAAGCTGGATCCTCAGATGGCAACCATGCTGGCGCGGCGCTATGGCGCCGGCCGGGGCCAGCCGCAAGGCCAGGAAGGACAGGCGGGCGGTCCGCCCCCGGGCGGCGAGGGTCGAGGCGGCTTCCGCGGCGGACGCGGAGGCGGAGATATTGGCGGCATGATCGACCGGTCGCCGGCTATTCAAGTATCGGATTTAAAGCCCGGAGACGCCGTGCTGGTTTTGACCACCATGGGGAGCGATCCATCGCGCGTGACGTGCGTTCAGCTTTTGGCTGGCGTGGACCCGATCCTGACCGCGGCGCCGAATTCCACGCGCGATCTTCTGGGCGGTTGGAACCTGGGCGGCGGGGCGGGCGGCGAAGGCCAATAACGGAATCGATATTCGTTCGACAGCAGTGGAGAGGGTAAATGAATCTTTTGCGCAGAATAACGCTTTTGTCTTTAGCGATTGCAGGGGCTGCCTCTTTTGCCGCGGCCCAGTCATCCACAGGAATCATTAAGGGTGTTCTCACCGACGATTCGGGGGCCAGTATCCCGGCGGCGTTTTTGACGGTAACGAATGCCGCCGGCAAACGGCAGGCCCAATCGCAGGCCGACGGCAGCTACACGTTTATGGGATTGCAGCCGGGCGACTATACGCTCGCGGTGACATATCCCGGGTTCGGTCCGTTCAGCAAAGTAGTGACGGTAGGCGCCGGCGGCACGGTGACGCTTCCCATTCAGCTGGCGGTGGTGGCGGAAAAGCAGGAAATCACGGTAAAGGGCGAGCCAGGCCCCAGCGTGAGCGTCGAGCCCGACGCCAACGTTGGCGCGCTGGTGATTAAAGGCGACGACTTGATGGCGTTGCCCGACGACCCCGACGACCTTTCGGACGCTTTGCAGGCGCTAGCGGGACCGGGCGCCGGTCCCAACGGCGGCGCCATTTACATTGACGGATTCAGCGGCGGCCAATTGCCTCCCAAAGAATCGATCCGCGAAATCCGCATCAATTCGAACCCTTTCTCGGCTGAATTCGACCGGCTGGGCTTCGGGCGCATCGAGATCCTCACCAAGCCGGGCACCGACAAATACCACGGGATGGCCTACTTCAACGATACCGACTCCGTTTGGGATTCGCGCAATCCGTTTGCCAGCAATAAGCCGCCCTACTCGAATCGCAATTTCGGCGGCAATGGCGGCGGGCCGATCAATCATCGGACATCGTTCAACTTCGACATTCAGCGGCGCGATATCCAGAACAACGCCATCACCAATGCTTTCTACGTGGATCCGACCACGTTTCAGCCCCTTCACCTGACCAACGCCCTGGTGGACCCGTCCTACAATCTCACCATCACTCCGCGCATCGACTACGCCATCAGCGATAAGAACACGCTGACGGTGCGTTTTGAGGAGCGCATCAACTCAGCCGACAACCAGGGATTTGGAAGCCGCTCGCTGCCCACCGGCTACAGTGCTCCGGACTTTCCGAATGAGCTGGCCTATAACACCAGCAGCAATGCGCAAAACCTGATGGTGACCGAAACATCGATTCTCACCACCCACCTGGTGAATGAGACGCGCTTCCAATTCCAACGTAGCTGGAGCGAAACACCCGGAAATTTCGCTCCCGAAATCAGCGTGGCGAACGAGTTCACCAGCGGCGGCAACGGGATTGGCAACAAGTACGATCTCACCAAGCATTTCGAGCTCACCAACACCAGCACCATGACCCACGGCGCCCACACTCTTCATTTCGGGGCGCGCGTGCGCCGCGACAGCGATCAGAACCAAAATCCGCAGGGCTTCAATGGGACATTCAGTTTCCTGGGCGGGCTGCAGCAGTACATTACCACCCTGCAATTGCAGCAACAGGGTTATACCGGCGCGCAGATTGAGGCGATGGGCGCAGGGCCGAGCAAGTTCTCCATTCAGGCCGGCGATCCTTATGTGAGCATGGTACGCCGGGACGCCGCGCCGTTTATTCAGGACGATTGGAAGGTTCGCCCGAACTTCACCTTGAGTCTTGGCCTGCGCTACGAATTCCAGAACCTGATCCACGACAACAAGGATTGGGCTCCGCGTCTCGGCTTTGCCTGGGCCCCCGGATCGTCCAAGAACGGACCGCCGAAAACCGTGATCCGTGGAGGCGCCGGTATCTTCTATGACCGCGTCAGCTTCAGCGCGTACGAAAGCGCATTTCTGAATAACGGCGTGAGGCAACTGGATTACACGGTCGATTTTCCGACGTTTTATCCCAACATCCCGAGCATCTCCTCGTTGAGCCTGGGCAACAATCTGACCTATCTGGTGGATCCGAAATTCCTGTCCGATTACAGCATGCAGACGGCGATCGGTGTAGAGCGCCAATTGCCGAAGAATACCACCGTGGCGCTGACGTACACCCATAACCGATCCAATCACCTGCAGCAGATCGTGCCCATCAACACTCCGCTCCCCGGGACGTACAACTACAACCAGCCGCTTGGCCCTACCAACGGCGTTTATCCGTATGGCTACGGCGCCGGCCAGTTGGAGGAATACGAATCCGGCGGTTTCCTGAAGCAGGACATCATCATGGCGAGCTTCAATACGCGCTTCAGCCGAAGGGTGTCGTTGCAGGGCAACTATCAGTACACTCATGCCAAGGATCTGCCTGGAACTCCGACCGACCCCTATAACTTCCTGCAGGACTACGGAACCTCGAACTTGAACCGGCGCTCGAATCTGACTGTTTTCGGCAGCATTCAGGCGCCCGCGAAGATTGTCATCGCCCCGAATGTGATCGTCCGCTCCGGCGCCCCCTACGACGTTACGGTGGGTGAGGACATTTACGGCGATAACGGCACTGCTCGCGGCCTGTTCGCGCCATCCGGGGCGTCCTGCTCGGCGACCGGCATCTATTGCACGCCGTTGGGCAACTTCACCACCAACTACACCGGCGTGCTGAATGGCGCCGCGATTCCGGCGAACCTGGTGCCGCGAAATTACCTGACCATGCCGGGTATCGTTTCGGTGAATATGCGCATCTATCGCGTGTTTGGCTTCGGCGCCAAGAGAGGTGCTGCCGGCGCTATGCCCGGCGGCGGCGGTCCCGGCTATGGCGGTCCTCCCGGCGGCGGGTTCGGCGGACCGGGCGGCGGCGGCCGCGGCGGTGGGGGCGGTATGAGCATGGGTCCGCGGGGCGGCGGCGGCGGAATGGGAGGGTTCGGCGGCACGTCCGACCGGCGGTTCAGCCTGACGGTGAGCGCCAACTTTACCAACGCCTTGAATCACTTCAATCCGGGTGGATATGACGGCGTGCTCACTTCCACACAGTTCGGGCAGGCCACCAGCGTGAATACCGGCTACGGCGGCGGCGGCCCGGGCGCCGGTGGACCGGGAGGCGGGATGGGCGGCTCTACGGCCAACAATCGGCGTATCGATCTGGGGTTGCGGCTGAACTTCTAAGTCTAAGGGCGTCGCACGGTTGGGGAAAAAGGGAAGTTGGAGGAGGCAGGGCTTGCCTCGCCTGACTTCCCTTTCTTGATTTTGGGAAACCTCAGCAGGTAATGGCGTAACGAGACTCCGAACTCCTGAGATCGCCTCGGAGTTTTGGGTGGGCCGGGGAAAGTGACTTTATCCCGTTTGGTCATGACTCAGAATGGGCGCACTGCTTGCCGAGCCGCGCCCCATAGCTCGGGGATTCCACGAACTCAGGAGTTCAGAGTCTCTCTAGAGGCAAAGAACAGATTTGGGCCACGGATGGACACGGATTCACACGGATAGATCCAGGCCCCTTCTTATCCGTGTGAATCCGTGTCCATCCGTGGCCCATAATTCTTGCTCGGGACACCATGACAGCGCGGTTGAACCATCGAGCAGGAGAGCAGTCAAAGCGGTCGACCGTCTTCGAGCAGTTCGCGGACGTTTCCCCCACCGATGCCCTTGCCTTTGGCCAGTTTCGCGAATCGAGCGGCGGAATTGGCGCGCGCGCCGCGGCCTCTTGCTCCCCCAAGTCATCCTGTCAATGAGCGATGAGTTCGAAAGCCTCGTCGTTGCGCAGGCTCCGGCCGAGCAGCCGCTGCAGTGCAACACGCTCGGATGGTGCAAGATCAACTCGTCTTGCAAATGTCTGTGGCATGAGGCCTCAGCCCTTGGCATCGATTCCCAGCTTCCGCATCTTCGCTTGCAGCGTGGTCCGCTTCATGCCGAGCCTGGCGGCGGCGCCCTGCGGCCCGCCGACGCGGCCGCCCGATTCGCGGAGGGCGCGCTGAATCGCCTCGCTTTCGGCGTCCGCCAGCGTGACCGCGTTCGACGACGGAAGGGTCTTCGGACCTTTGAGTTCGCGAACCGGAGCCTGCAGCGTGGGGCCGGGCGACACGATGACCGCTCGTTCGATGAAATTTTGCAGCTCGCGGATGTTACCGGGCCACTGGTAGCGGGTGAGCGCCTGCATGGCGTCGGCCGGAATGTTGGTGATGCGCCGGTTCATGCGGCGGGCAAACTGCTGCACGAAATAGCGGACCAGCAGCGGTATATCTTCGCGGCGTTCGCGCAGGGGCGGCACGGTGATGGGGAAAACGTTGAGGCGGTAATAGAGATCGGCGCGGAACTGGCGCTCTTCCACTAGCTCCTCGAGATTGCGATTGGTGGCCGCCACCAGGCGGGCGTCGGTACGGATCGTCCGTGAGCTGCCGAGGCGCTCGAATTCGCGCTCCTGCAGGACGCGCAGCAGCTTGGTCTGCAATTCCAGCGGAATCTCGCCGACTTCATCGAGAAACATGCTGCCGCGATGGGCCAGCTCGAAACGGCCGATGCGCTGTGCGATAGCGCCGGTGAACGCGCCCTTCTCGTGGCCGAACATCTCGCTCTCCAGCAATCCCGTGGGGATGGCGGCGCAGTTCAGCTTCACGAAAGTTCCCTGGCGGCGCGAGCTCAACTCATGGATAGCGCGCGCCAGCAGCTCTTTTCCGGTGCCCGTCTCGCCGTAGACCAGCACGGTGGAATCGGTAGGCGCGACCGTCTCCACCTGCTTGAGCACGGCCTTCAGAACCCGGCTCTGGCCGACGATTTCCTCGAACCGGTTGTCGGTGCGGATTTCGTCCTCGAGATAGACCTTCTCTTCCGAGAGGCGCGCGTTCAATTCCTCGATGCGCTGAAAGGAGAGCGCGTTTTCGAGCGCGATGGCCACCTGGTCGGCCGCCTGCGAGAAGAATTGCAGGTCGCCACCGGTGAAGAAGGACTCCTGGCGGGAGCCCAAATTGAGTGTGCCAAGGGCATTTCCGTGAGAAATAAGAGGTATGCAGCAAAGGGAGTGCAGGCCCTCGCGCCCCATGATCTCGCCGGTGGATTGCGAGATGGCGGCGGCTTCCGGGAGGCTGAAAACACGGCCCTGACGGGTGCGGAAGACGTATCCGGCAACGGTATCGTCGAGCGGAACGATAGCGTCCTCGCGAATGGCGCCCGTGCCATGGGGAAGGTCGGCGGTCTGCAGGCGCAGCGCGGCAATCTCGCCATCGTAGACCAGCAGGCTGGCGTAATCGAGGCCGAAGGTGCGTCGCAGGGAGGCGGAAATGGCGTGGAACAGCGGTTTCGCCGAGAGACACGCGACCACCGCGTTGTTGATTTCGAGCAGTGCGCTCAAGCGGTCGCGCTCGCGCTTCAGTTGATCTTCGTAGGCGCTCGCCGCCTCGTGATTGAGGGCGTTATCGACGGCCACGGCCACCTGGCGGGCTACTTGCTGCATGAATTCGATGTCTTCGGCCGAATAGGCGCTTGCCTGCATGGAGCCGAAGCTCAAGGCGCCCAAGTCGTGTTGCGCGGTAACGAGCGGCAACACGCAATACGACTGCACCGCATTAGCGCGCAACAGGTTCTCGAGGATGGGGAATCGGCTGGCCTCGGACACCTCCCGCACGTAATACGGCCTGCGGGTACGCAACGCCTCGCCGCTGGGGCTCTCGTCGAATGGGGTGTCGGCGGGCTTATCGCCGATTACTTCGCGGTCTGTTTGCAGAATATGCAGACGAAAGACATTGGCTTTCGCGTCGAGCAGGGTGAGACTGATGAAGTCGAAAGAGACCAGGCGCTTCAGGCAGCGGCTCAGATCGGCAAACAGGGTGGATAGCTGGCGGTGGGACGCGATGGATTCGGCCACCTCCAGAAGGGCTTCATAGCGCGCGCCGGTGGGGTGCGGCCGTGGAAGTTGCGTCTGGGACATCGGGACGTTGCGCCGGGGCTCCTTCAACCGTAGCACACCGGCCGCTTCGCTCAATTTCCTGCACTACTTCGCGAATCAGGGGGGTAATTGCCTTCAGGTGGACACCCTGCTGAAACATTTCGGCCAGCAGGATCTGGCCGTCGGCATCCACATAGTCCACTTCGCCCAGGTCCAAAGTGGTTTTGCGGCTGTGCACGGTGGATTGTGCGGTTAGCCAGCATTGGCGGAGCTCGCCGACCCACGCCCCCGAGAGGCGGCCTTCCAGACGAAAACGGAGCTCCCCGGCGCTGTCGTGCAGCGTGATTTTCAGCATAACCGCCATCGGTATGTGCACGGCGGTTGCCAACAGGCTCAAATTGCAAATCGAAGGCTTACGGGCGATTGCCGTGTAAGGCGCGATGGGTTTGCCCATATTCCGGCAGTGAAGTTCGTCAGCTCGTACACTGTAGGTTTATGAACCAACGGGTGGGTGTCTCGCACAAGCTTGCGCTGGCTCTGTTGGCGCTGGCTGCGATTTTGGCCTACGCGCCGACACTGAACATTCCTTTGCTGGAGGACGATTACCCCAATTTATTGTTAGCGCAGCAGTTAGGTGCGCCGTCGGACCTCCGGGCGCTGGTCCATAATCCGGTCTTCCGGCTGCGCGCTACCAGCCTGTGGATCATGTTCCTCCTTTGGCACGTGGGCAAAGTGGCGCCCTTGGTGTACCGCTTGACGAGTTTAATCCTGCACATCGCCAATGTCTGGCTACTGTACGGAATTTGTCTGGCTTGGCCGCGGATGCGAGCGGCGGCATTCTGGGCGGCGGCTTTCTTCGCCGTCGCGGAGGGCCACCAGGAAGCGGTGATGTGGTTTTCGGCAATCAACGAACTGCTGCAATTCCTGTTCGGCATGGGAGCAGTCTGGTGTTGGCTGCACGACGGAGGGTGGAAGACGCGGTTCGTGGGTGTGGCGCTCTTTGGCCTGGCGTTAGGCTCCAAGGAGTCGGCAGCAGTGTTCCTGCCGCTGTTTCTTTTGGCCGATTCGCGGAAGGCCCCGGAGCGTTTGATGCCATACGCCATGATTGCGGCAGTCGCCATCGCGTCGGTGGTGGGGTCGCGGGATATTTCCTTCCGATTTTCAGACGGCAGCTTCAGCTTGCACGCGCCCTTTTGGATCACTTTGCCGAGCAACTTCCTGCGCATCTTGTGGATCTGGGGTTTCGCGGCGATTGCGGCGATCCTGCTGGCACGCCAACGGGTGCTCCGGGGCTCGGCGCTGGTGGCCCTGGCGTGGATTGCGATCAGCCTGGCCCCCTACAGTTTCCTGACCTATTCCACGCGCATTCCCAGCCGCCAAACCTATCCGGCCAGCGCCGGACTGGCGATGCTGGTGGGGCTGGCAGCGGCCCACTGGCAAGCGCGCGCGGGCACGCGGCGAGGCGCGGTAGCGGCGGTGGCCGCCGTGGTGCTGCTGCATAACGTGGGATATATCTGGATCAAGAAACGGCACCAATTTCTGGAGCGCGCCGCGCCCACCGAGCAGCTCATCGCATTCGCGCGGCGAACGCCGGGTCCGATCTGGATACAATGCTTCCCGCGCAATCATTACATCGTGGAGGAAGCAGTCCATCTGGGCGGGGGACACTCAGCGGCGGACGTGATTTGGGATGAAGCGGAAGCCAAGCGCCGCCAGGCGGCGGTGTTTTGTTATCGGGAGAGGTAAGCTGTGGGGCAAGCCAAAGAAGCAAGTCCTGGACAAGCTAAAGCAAAGCTAAAGCATGTCCCACGAGTTGCAAACAGAGCGGCCGGTGGAAGATCATCACTAGATTAAGGGAAATCGCTTCTATGAACGAGCAGTGTCTATTCCGGTTCGCCTGTAGTGCTTTCTTGCTGGCAGGGCCGCCTCTCGCCGAGGCCCAGACGGTGCAGGCGGTGGGAAATCCTCAGCCCGCGCCGGCAGGTCCGCAAGGCTTTTTGAATAATTACAGCAAGGCCACCAATATCTTTCCGAATTTCTGGCAGCCCTACATCCAACAGCGGATTCCCCTGCCGGTACTCGAGAACTCTCCACGCCTGGGCAGCCTGATTCATGACGGCAAACTGGAGCTCTCGCTGGCGGACGCCGTCGCGTTGACGCTAGAGAATAACCTCGACATCGTGGTGGGCCGGTACGTAGTTCCGTTTTCGCAGACCGACATCCTACGCACCAAGTCGGGGCAGGCGGCCCGCGGATTTACCGGCGCCCTGTTTCCCGGCGAACTCAACTCGGGCGCCATCGGCGCAGGTGTGACCGGTTCGGGCAGCACGGGCGGTACGGGTAACGCAGGCGGAATCACCGGCGGCGGCGGGGCGGTGTCGATCGGGGCCGCGGGTGCGTTCGATCCGTCGGCCAGTTTCGGATTCAGCTACGATCGCGTCACCAGCCCGCTGAATTCGCTCGTTGTCTCCGGCATTCCAACCACCACCAGCGAGGCGACTTCGTTCTCCTTCTCTTACGCACAGGCATTCACCAACGGCGCCAGCTATTCGGTTTCGCTGAGCGCGCTGCGGCAAAACACCACCCAGCAGAATACGCTTTACAATCCGGACGTCACATCCCGCCTGTCCATCGGGTTCAACCAGCCGTTGCTGAACAGCCGCGGGTATCTGCCGAACATGCGCTTCATGTATGTGGCCCGCACCAATCTGAATACCGCGACGGAGGTGTTCCGCCAGCAGGTGATCGCCAGCGTCACCGCGCTGGAGAACGCATATTGGGACCTGGCGGCGTTCCAATTGAACGTCCAGGTGGCGCAAAACTCGCTTGCCGTATCGAAGGAACTGCTGGAGGAAAACCGCAAGCAGGAGCAAATCGGGACCATGTCGCATTTGGATGTGGTGACGGCCGAATCCCAGGCCGCCGCCGCCGCGCGCGACCTGATTCTGGCGCAAACCAATCTGGAGCAGCAGGTCACCACCGTCAAGCAGCTGATCAGCAAAAAGGACGACGACGCGCTGGATGCCGCTACCATCGTGGTGACCGACCAACTGCCGCAGCCGCGCGAGTCCGACCTCCCTGAGAGGAGAACGGCTCTCGATGCGGCGCAGAAAAATCGCCCGGAAATTCGCGAGGGGCAGAATAACCTGCAAAACCAGGACGTCGCCATCGCATACACGCGGAATAATCAACTCCCCACGTTCTCCGTTTTCGGGCTGGCCGCCGGTTCGGGCTTGCAAGGGAACACGGCGCTTCTTACCGCTGGAGCAGGCGCATCTTTGGACCAGACGTTCACCGCGCAATACCCGGAGGGCGCCTTCGGGGCGTCTTTCTCGGCGACCATCCGGAACCGGTCCGCGCAGGCGGACAGCGCGCGCGCGCAACTGGAGCGCAACCAGCTCCAGGTCGGTTTGCAGAACACGCGCAATCAGGTGGTCATGCAGGTACAGCAGGCTCGCATCGGCATTATTCAGGGCAAATCGCAGGTGGAGGCCGCGCAGGAGGCGGTGCGGCTGGCCCAATTGACGCTAGATGGAGAGCACAAGAAGCTGGAAGTGGGCATATCCACTTCTTATAACGTGGTCTTGCGCGAGCGCGATCTGGTGACTGCGCAGTACGCCGAAGTGCAGGCTCTCGATGCTTACGTGAAAGCTTTGGTGGCGCTCGATCAGGCCACCGGAACCACGCTCGACCGCAATGGAATTCAATTGAACGACGCTTTGAGCGGAACAGTTTCGGAGAAGCCGGTTTCGCCGTTCCATTCCGATGCGCCGCATCCTCCCCAGGGAGCCAATCGATGATGCGGGGGTTCCTCCTCGGGGTGTTGTGCGGCGTGTGTGCCGTGAGGGCGCAGCCGTCTGACGGCTCCCTGCCGGACTATTCCCGTCCGGCGCCGGCCGCCTCGATTTTCAAACCTTATTTGTGGCGGCCTATCCCAGGGCCCGACCTCACCAACGGCCAAGATATTCCGCTGCCGGTGCAGGATGGAAAGCTGCGCTTATCGATGGCGCAATTAGTGGCAGCGGTGGTGGAAAATAATCTGACCATAGCATCGGCGCGCTATTACCCGTGGATCGGACAGACGGACCTGATGCGGGCACGGTCGGGCGCTTCGCCGCGCGGTGTCGACGCCACCACAATTCCCAGCGGAGTATTCGCGGGCGCCGAAGGCGGCAGCATTCTCGGAACGGCCGGCGGCAGCGGCGGCGGGTCTTCCAACCCGGGCGGCATCACCGGCTCGGCGGGCCGCGTGAGCATTTCTCCTTCCGGTCTCTTCGACCCCAGCTTCCGCATGAGTTACAGCCTGGACCACACATCGAGCCCGCTCAATACGCTGGTGGTCGCGGGAGTGCCTTCGGTGACCAACACCACGGGAGCGTTTTCCTGGAGTTACGTGCAGGCATTTTCGAGCGGCACGAGCTTCACCATCTCGTACGCCATGCAGCATCAAAGTTCCACGCAGAAACACTTGTTGTTCGACCCCGATGTCACGCCGGGCTTTACGGCCACCGTCAGCCAGCAGATGCTGAACGGGTTCGGTTTCGCCGTCAATCGCGCGCTCATCAAAGTAGCGGAAAACGAGCAGAAGATCGAGCGGGAATCGTTTCACCAACAAGTGAACGCCGCGCTGGCCGCCGCGAAAAACGCCTACTGGGACCTGGTGGCCGCGCGCGAGTCCGTTCGCGCCGCGGAGTCTGCGCTGGGCGCTGCACGCCAACTCGCCTCCGACAATCAGAAGCAACTCGATGCCGGCACGATGGCGCCGTTGGATGTAGCGACCGCGCAGTCCCAGGCGGCAGCCAGCCAGCGGGATCTGATCATCGCGCAGACCAACCTGCAGAATGCCGAGCTGCAATTGAAGACCATGTTCAGCAAGAACCTGGATGAGCCGCTCGCCTCCGCCACCATCGAACCCACCGACGGGTTCCCGGACCCTTCGCAGGCGATTCTGCCCTCGCTCCGGGAGGCGACGGCCATCGCGATGGCAAATCGCCCGGAGGTTCCGGTCGCCGAAGGAAATATCAAAAGCCAGAAGGACGCGATGCCGTTCATCCGCAACGCGCTCACGCCCAACGTCAACGTGTTCGCGCTGGTGACCACGGTGGGTTTGTACAACGTGTTCGGCACGTCGCTATGGGAGTCGATTCGCTTCAAGTATCCGGAAGTCGCATTCGGCGTGACGGTGAGCTTTCCGATACGCAATCGCCAGGCGCAGGCGGATGAAATACGCTCGCGTTTGGAAATGAATCAGTCGCAGGACACGCTGGTGCGAGCCAAGAGCCAGATCGAAGTCGACGTACAGAATGCGCTGATCGGGCTGACGAATTCCAATGCGCAAGTGAGGGCTGCGATGGAGGCGGTACGATCGGCGAAGGAAACGCTGGATGGCCAGCAGAAGAAGCTGGCGGCTGGCCTGGCGACTCCGTACGACGTGGTGCTGGCGCAGCGCGACTGGCTGACGGCGCAGTTGGCCGAAGTGCAGGCGCGCGACTCGTACGCCAAGGCGAAGGTGGCGTGGGATCAGGCGCTGGGAGTGACGCTGGAGAGCAGTAATGTGTCGCTGGACGATGTGCTGCGGGGAAGAGCGGGTACGAAGTAGGTGAGAGAAACCAAGTCTTAGAAGCGCTGTTGGTAGCGCGCACTGATCCTGGACAGCGCCGCCGCATAATCCAACCGCGTCTCGTTATAGTCTTTCCACTCGAACGGGTAGGGCGACGCGTTCGTCGCCTTGAAGCGAAGGATCAGGAACTCGTCGAAGTCCGGTGCGGCTGCCACCGTCAAACGTCGCTCCGCCTCTGGCGCTTCTTGGAATGGATGAAGGAATCCCTGCTTCCCGGTAGTCGGAAACGGTCGGTCACCCTCATAACCTATGGTGCTCTCGGCATGATTGATGCCGACAATGCCAATGCAGATCGGGTTGCCGCCGCCGCGCCTGAACTGCACAACCTGATTCCGGAGATCGTTTATGACCCGATCTATCTGCTTGATCATGGCCTTCGCGAGAACTTTTACCTCAATTCCGATCTCCACGGTCGATATTGGACCCCGGGCCACCCGATAGCCCGGATCGATAATCGGGGTCTCGCCGGGGATGATTTCCCCGAAGGTGCCATCGCCACGCCGAGCCGTTACACCCCGCCGTTTGTTTTGGACATTCAGCACCCTATTCTCTGCGAGTGAGCACGGCCTCGATTAGTCTCGGTGATCGGTCAATCGCGATAAGGTCTTCGTAGAGGTGCATGGCGACGAAGTCTCCCTGACTCGAGTCGCGGTGCTTGTATATCTTGCCTTCAAACAGTCGCCGGAACTCGACTGGGAGCCGGTATTCGGGCGGCGTGGCTACCATTATCGACAATGACCTCAGCTTCTATCGCGCCAGTGAAACGAGGCTGATGGGCGGTCGCCAAAATCCGCTGTCGGGCGATTTCGACATAGGCAGCTTCAATTTCATTGGCAATTGAATTTCTGCCAGACATGATAGCAGCCTGTGAGGTAGAGCCGGTTCCCGAGAACGGATCGAGGACGGTGTCGCCCGCGAAGGAAAACATTTTGATCAAGCGCTCGGCCAACTCGACTGGATACGGCGCCGGGTGACCGTCGCGCGTGGAGGCGCCTCGCAGATCGGACCAAATCGACCGGAACCAAGTAGTCATTTCCTCTTTGGTCAGCATGGACAGCGCCTTTTGGAGCGTTGGTGTAGTTCGGTATTCGCCGCCCTTACGAAGGAAAAGAATATACTCGATGTCGTTCTTGACGATTCCGCCCGGCTGATACGGTTTCCCGTAAAACCCGGAGCCGTTGCCGTCAGCTTCCGTGGCTCCATTGGCGATCTTGTTCCACAAAATCGGCTGGAGACAATCGAGGCCAAGTTTACGAGCCCGAACCTGAATATCCGAGTGCAGGGGTACTAGATAATGCCGACCGCCGCGTTTGCGGGCAATGCAAACGTCACCCACAACGCAGCAGATCCGGCCTCCCCCCACCAGTACACGCGCACATTCCCGCCAGACACAATCGAGCTCCGTCAGGAAGTGTTCGTAATCCTCGAAGTGGCCCATTTGATTGCCATTCCCCGGAGCATACTCTTTTAGCGTCCAGTAGGGCGGGGATGTCACGACAAGCTGCACCGAGGCGTCGGGTATCCAGGACAGGTCACGAGCGTCGCCAAGCCGAAGACGATGGCTCGTGCGCCGGTAGGGCTCAGGCCATGGCACCTGACGGTAATGGAGGTTTGCCGCTCGCAGCGCCCTAAGGCCCTCAGGTGTATTGTCTTCGCCCCGGAAGGCCTGGAGCCCGCTTAGCCTTTCTTGGAGCTTCGAAAAGGCCATATTGCGGCGATTGGCCATGTATTCTTCGCAATCGCGCTTTCTCCGGTGGGGTCATTCCGAAAATCGGCTTCGAGTTGCTCAACATTATTGTACCGTCGTCGTCGCTGTTTGTGCACATTCTTCTGATCTCATCGACCGGCGATGTTCAATCTGTAGGCTTCATGGTGTGTTCGCCGCAAATGCCGCATCACGAGGCTTGCGGGTTCATTACGCTAGGCCGAACTATCGACATGAGATGCCCACCGGAATGTGAGAGATTTCCCGCTACAATGCGAGAGGAGAGTTTATGGACCGGAATGTCCCAGCGACCAAAGGTGACCTCGAAGACGCTCGTACCGAGATCGTCGAGACGATGCGAGCCATGCAAGCGGAGCTGTTCAAGGCGTTCTACGGCTTCACGGAATCCAACCGTCATCGTGTCGGGCAAGTCGAAACTAGCCAAGCCGCGCTCATCACTCGCATTGGCGTGCTCGAAGACCGCATGCTTGAGCTCGAGCGCAAGGTCAATTTCCCGAACCATCCGACGCAGTAGACCAACCTCCCATGACTGGCCGGCGCGCGTTTCTTCTGGGAGCAGGTGCGGCGATTGTCGGGGTTTCCCATCTCCGCGGACAACGCAAGGCCTCGTCGTATTTACCCGATCCGTTGCGGCCGCCAGACATCGTCAGAGCTTTTGGCGAAGGCACTCCGGGCGCCACTTCCCTGATGCGATCGGATGACCGATGGCAGGCGGGAGATATCGAAATTACAGCCGTGCCTCGCAAGGGCAGCGAAGTCACGGTCGCCGTCGTCGCGCCGAAAACCAAGCTTACTCGCATTTCCATGCGCTGGCATGGGTCCTTCCCTACTGGATGGCGTTTTCTGGGCGATCATTGGGAGCGCTCTTACGGCGATCTCGAATGGCGCGGGCTGGTTGGCGAGCGCCTCATGCCGTGGTATTTCCTGGCGTCGGGGGGCGGCGTCACCAACGGTTATGGAGTGAAGACCGGAGCGGCGGCGGTCTGCTGCTGGCAGGCGGATGACGGCGGGATCACGCTTTGGCTGGACGTGAGCAACGGCGGGGGCGGAGTCGAACTGGGATCGCGACGGCTGGAAGCTGCGACAATCGTGGCGAGGGCGGCTAAGCCGGGTGAACCGCCGTTCGGCGCTGCACACGCGTTTTGCAGGATGATGTGCGACAAGCCCTTGCTGCCGGCGCAGCCCATCTATGGCAGCAACAACTGGTATTACGCTTACGGGAAAAACACCTCCACGGCCAGCGTACTGAAAGACGCGGAGTTGATGGCGGAACTCGCGCCCTCCAATATCACCAATCGCCCCTTCGTGGTGATCGACATGGGATGGGGCGCCGCTGCAGAGGGCGCCGGGCCGGTATCGCAGTTCGCCTCGGGGTATCCCGACATGGCGGACCTTGCCCGACAGATGAAAGCTACCGGCGTCCGTCCCGGCATCTGGACGCGGCCCACTCTCACCACCGAAAAGCGGGCCGAAGCCTGGCGGCTGCCGGCCGCTGGCGGACGGACGGGCGGCGATCCGATCACCATCGACCCCAGCATTCCCGAAGCGCTGGCATACATCGGCGAAAGCATCGCCACCATCCGCGGCTGGGGCTATGAATTGATCAAACACGACTATTCGACCTTCGATCTCACCGGCCGCTGGGGATTTGCCATGGGTCCGGACCTCACCGATCGCGGCTGGCACTTCCACGATCGCAGCAAGACCACGGCAGAGATCGTGCTCGATCTCTACCGCACGATTCGGAAGAGCGCGGGAGCTGCGGCGGTCATCGGCTGCAACACCATCGGGCATCTGGCCGCCGGCCTGGTGGAAGCGCAGCGCATCGGCGACGACACCAGCGGGCGCGAGTGGAGCCGCACACGGAAGATGGGGGTCAACACCCTCGCCTTCCGCATGCCGCAGCACAACACGTTCTTCGCCGCCGATCCGGATTGCGTGCCGATCACGCACGACATTCCCTGGGAGCTAACGCGGCAGTGGCTCGACCTGGTGGCGCGCAGCGGAACGGCGCTGTTCATTTCCGCCAACCCGGCTGTGGCTCAGCCCGAACATAAGCCCGCTCTGAAGGCCGCGCTAGCCGAAGCTGCGAAGGGTCAGGTTCTTCCCGCTGTGCCGCTCGACTGGATGGACACGACGACCCCCGAACGTTGGCTGCTCGCCGGGAAGGAAGTTCGCTACAACTGGTATGAGGACGAGTAGGGCGATACCGAGGCGCGCGCGTCAGCCAGCGGTTGCGAGTTCGGGACCGCTCCCTTACGGTCGCGGCTCGGAAACGCCCGACGCCGCTACATCTTTGTGCACCGCGTCCAGCACGCCGTTGACGAATTGCACCGACTCTTCGTTGGAAAATTTGCGCGCCAGTTCCAGAGCCTCGTCGATGGCGACCGCCGCCGGAGTGCCCCCGCACTTGATTTCGTAGACCGCCAGCCGCAAGATATTGCGGTCGACGGCGGGCATGCGCTCCATACGCCAATGTTCGGCATGCTTCGAGATTTGCTGGTCGACTTCGGCCACGTGCTCCACCGTGCCACGGACCAGGTCGGCGACGAAGGGGTCGCGTGCGGGCTGCTCCTCGGAAAGCAACGTATCGTAGTACGCGTCGATCACCTCGTCGACCGGCTGGCGGCGGGCGTCCCACAGGAAAAGAATCTGCAGCGCGCGCTGCCTCGATCTGCGGCGGGTGGCCATTACGTTACCTGGCGAAGCGTGCGCAGTAAATTAGCCATCTCGATGGCGGTCATGGCTGCATCGAAGCCCTTATTGCCGCCCTTGGCGCCGGCGCGGTCGATGGCCTGCTCCAGCGTGTTGGTGGTCAGGACGCCGAACGCCACGGGTACACCGGTCTCAGCTGCTACGTGAGCCACACCCTTGGCGGCCTCGGCCGCTACATAGTCGAAATGCGGAGTCTCGCCGCGGATCACGCAGGCCAGACAGATCACCGCGTCGTAGCGATGCTGGCGCGCTAATTCGCCGGCCACCAAAGGGACTTCCCAGGAGCCTGGCACCTTGACGACGTCGATCATGTCTTCCGCCGCGCCGGTCCGCAGGAGCGCGTCCATGGCGCCGCCCAGCAGCCGTTCGGTGATGAAGCTGTTAAAGCGGCTTACCACCACGCCAAAGCGCAAACCGCTGGCCGATAACTGGCCTTCAAATACCTTTCCCATATTTCACTTTCCCGCGAAGGCGGGCTTTCTCTTTTCGAGAAACGCGCGCGTTCCTTCGCGACAGTCGTCGGTAGAGGCACAGAGTCCGAAGGAAGCTGCTTCCAACCGCAGACCTTCCTCAATCCCCGCGTCGAGGCCGACGTCCACCGTTTCCATTGCCATTGCCACGGCCAAGGGCGCATTGGCGAGCACCTTCGCCAGCCAAGCACGGCTGTAGTTCAAGAGCTCCGGTTGTGGCACGACCGCGTTGACCAGCCCGATGCGATGCGCTTCGGCCGCCGTGATCGGCTCGCCCGAGAGCAGCAGCTCCAGGGCGCGCCCGCGTCCCACCAGCCGCGGCAGCCGCTGCGATCCGCCATAGCCGGGAATCAGGCCCAACTTCACTTCCGGTTGTCCCATGCGGGCATTGTCCGACGCGAACCGCACGGTGCAAGCCATCGCCAGTTCCAGCCCGCCGCCGAGCGCGAAGCCGTTAATTGCGGCAACGCTCGGCTTCGCGGATGTTTCGAGCAAACGAAAAGTTTCCTGCCCACGCCGCGCCGACTCGCGCATTTCCATCGGCGAAAACGCTCCTAATTCCCTGATGTCCGCGCCCGCGACGAAGGCCTTTTCGCCCGCGCCGGTAAGGATCGCGGCGCGGATTGCCGGATCTTTCCGGATGTGTTCGAAGATGTCCCGCAGTTCCGCGATTACCGCCGCCGAAAGTGCGTTGAGCTTGTCCGGACGGTTGATGGTGACGAGGGCGATCCCGACCGTATCCGTCTCAAATAGGACATGTTCGTACTGCATCATGGATCAGTGTAGCATTCGGTGATTTTGCGGCGGCTTCGGTCGTTAACGCTTGCAAAATCTTAAATCCGCTCCCGCCGTCAATTCGCTTCCTACTAGGAGGAGGTGAATCATGCCACGAACGTCATTTCTCTGCGTCGCGCTGATTTCCTTTGCCGCCGGATCGCTCACAACGCTCCGCCTGGCGCACTTAGCCCAAGCGAGGGCCGAGGCCGATCGCGTCTTCGAACTTCGCGTTTATCGCTCTATGCCCGGCAAATTGCCGGCGTTGGAGTCACGGTTTCGCGAAACGGCCTCCAAGCTGCTCGCCAAACACGATCTGAAGGCAGTTGGTTATTGGGTGCCCGACGACGCTCCCGCTTCGGACAACACATTCGTCTACATCCTGGCTCATCCCAGCCGGCAGGAGGCGAAGGAGCACTGGGACGCCATGCGAGCCGACCCGCTTTTTCAAGAAATGGCGAAATCCGAGCAGGCCGAAAAACTGGTGGAAAAAGTGGAGGCGACGTACATGCATCCCACCAACTTTTCGCCCATGAAGTAGTGCCGGTAGGGGATTAACTTCCGGCCGATAAGTACGCTCCGCACAGCGGCTTCGTTCGGTACGCCATCCACAATTCGGGAACTGTTCCCGCCGCTGCAGGGTAAGCTGCGACCAGGCATTTCGGGGTTACTCCCGTACCGGACGCCGAGACCCGAGAACCTTACCCCTCCGCGGCCTCTGCCACCTCCGCGCCCTCCGGTTTTGGCTTTTGTTTTTCTCAGCGTCTCAGCGTCTCAGCGTCTCTGCGGTGAATATTCTTTTGCTTGCGCCAATGCCGCCCGCGTCCCTGTAGTGAACCTCTTTCACGCTATAGTGGGAATTCATGGAGCGCCTGCTGTCGGCCATGCTACTGACCGCCGCTGTAGCAGCGGCACAGCGCGAAATTGTCATCGTCGACACCGATTCCGGCCTGTTCGGCGACGACGGCGCCGCGCTGGTGATGCTCCTGCGGAGTCCCGAGCAGGTGGCAGTTTCCGGCGTCACCATCGTGCCCGGCAATGTCTGGGCGCCGCAGGGCGCGGAGTACATGCTGCACATCCTCGACTTGCTCCGGCGGCCGGAAGTGCCGGTTCTCACGGGCGCCGAAGTGCCGCTCGCCAACAGCGTCGCCATGGCGCGCGAAGAAGAGCGCCGGTGGGGAAAGATGGAATATATCGGCGCCTTCGCGCAAGATCCGAACGCCGTGATTCCAGCGGTGGGCGCCAGGCTTACCGGCCGCAAACCCCATCACAATGCCGCGGTGCAGTTTCTGATTTCCGAAATCGAGCGGTGGCCGGGCGAGGTCAGCATCCTCGCCATCGGACCGATGACCAACATCGCTCTCGCGCTCCGGCTCAAGCCCGCCATCGAGACCAAAATCAAACAGATCGTCTTCATGGGCGGCAATATCAAAGCGCCGGGAAATGCCTCTCCGTGGGCCGAATTCAACTTCTGGTTCGATCCCGAGGCTGCCCGCATGGTGCTGCGTTCGCGCATTCCCAAGAAAGTGATGTTCGCGCTCGACGTCTGCAACACGGCGCCCATACGTAAAGCCGAATTCGACCAGATCGCTTCGGCGCACACTCCCATCGCCGACCTTTTCCGAGAAGACCTCGGCAATCGCTATCCGGGCTTCCTGAAACATCCCGACGGCATTGCGTACATGTGGGATTCGCTGGCGGCGGCCTATCTGATCGACCCCTCATTCGTGACGAAATGGGAAACGCAGCACCTCGACGTGCAATCGGCCTGGGACCGTTTCTACGGCGCGACCATCCCGCTCGGCCGCGGCGTCGCTCCCGATGCAACGCCGGTGAGCGTGGCGACGGAGCTGAATTTCCAGCGTGTCTTCGCCATCTATAAAGACCGCCTCACGCGCCGGGACTAATCGATGGAGATCGTGCACGTAGTCACTGCGGACCAACTGGCCGAGGTGCGTGCGCTTTTCGAGGAATACTGGACGTCGTTTGGTTTCACACCCTGTTTCCAGAATTTCTCCGGCGAATTGGCGGACTTGCCCGGCAGCTATGTGCCTCCCGGTGGACGGCTCGCGCTGGCGCTGGTCGAGGGACAACCGGCGGGATGCGCCGCGCTACGGCGTCTGGATGACGAACGGTGCGAGTTCAAGCGCCTTTACGTGCGGCCGCAATATCGCGGCATGAGGTTGGGGCGCGAACTGCTCGCCTGGATTATCGCCGAAGCGAAGGCGGCCGGGTACCGGCAACTGGTATGCGACACCATGCCGGTGATGAGCGACGCGCTCGCCATCTACGAGCGCGCCGGCTTCGAGCGCACCGATCCGTACTCCAGCCCTCCGACGCCGGGAGCTATTTTCCTGCGGCTGGCGCTGGCGTCTTGAAGCGCTCGTCGATTTCCACCTGATAGCCGCTGGAGAGCCGGTTGGTCTCGTTCGCCATCCCCACGACTGCCATCAGTTCGGCGAACATGGCATCGCTCATGCCGGCTTTGCGCGCACTGGCGGTGTGGGAGGCGATGCAGTAAGCGCACTGATTGGACGCGCTCACTGCCAGGTAGATCATCTCTTTAGTGAGGGCGTCGAGTGCGCCGGGCGCCATGATCTGCTTGATGCTCTCCCAGGTGCGGCACAGCGCGGCAGGGTCGTGCGCCAGCGCCTTCCAGAAGTTATTGATCCAGTCGGTCTGCCGGACCGCCATGATATCGTCATACGCGGCGCGCACTTCGGGAGGAGCGTCGGCGTATTCTATGAATCCCAGGGTGGCCATAGCCCGATTATCGCCCAATCCAGGTATGGCCAGCCGTGGTAAAGATATTGGTACGGTCCGTCGATATGGTGTTTGTATGCCGGATAAGCGTTCGGAAGTTCGTATGATGTGTGCCGACGTGGTCGAAGCCTCGTGGACGGACCAAGAGGGACATATCCAGAGAGCCAAGGCTCTGTTGGAGAATATTTCGCAATCCGGAGCGTGCCTGCAGTTCGAGGAGCCTGTCCCGCTGGGAGTCAGCGTTCGGTTTACCTGTCTCAAACACGAGTTTGTCGGAGAAGTGCGCTACTGCTCGTATCAGGAGATCGGCTACTTCGTAGGGGTGCAGTTGGCGCCAAAATCGCACTGGTCGCGGAGGACATTCAAACCACGGCATTTATTGGACTTACAGGAACTGGCGAGCACCAAAGGCAAACGCGGCCGTTAGTTTCCGAACTCCCGATGTGGTCCCGGAATTTCCGTGGGCCTGGGGGCCACTCTCTAATGGCCGCGGTTCAGTATCGGCATAATGTGTTTCCGAGCCGCGACCGTGAGGGAGCGGTTTGCGGAGTGCGGAGTCTACCGGCCGACCGCAAAGAGAGTCGCGTTGTTGATGGCATAGACCGTGCCGTCCGGCCCAATCAGAGTCGGAGTGTAAGCTTCCCCTAATCCACTGGTGAGGACCATCGATTGCGAGAAGGTGTTGGTGGCCAGGTCCCAGCGGTAGAGCTTACCATCCTCGCTTCCGGCCAGCACCGAATCGGTAGCCGGATCGACCGCCGCGGAATTGATGCACCACTCCTTCACGCCGGGTAGGCTGGCGCTGGGTGTCGCGCCCAGGATCGTCAGCACCTCGTTCATCACTTTCGTGCCTGTCAAGGCATAAGTTTCCGTCGCGTTCGGATCGAGGATGGCGATGCGATTCTGGCCGGTGCCTCCGGCGTCGGCGTAGTCGTTGTATTTGGTCATCAGAAGATATGGGGAACTGCCGGTATAGGATGGCAACATGAAGCTCGGCACCACCGACGCCGTATCGTCCCAACCGAACGCTCCCGGCGTTTTCGATTGGGCCAACAGACTGTCGAAATGCAGCAGCCAGCCCCGGTAGTGATTCTCGCCATCGGGATTTTCGAGAACTCCGTAATAGACATCGCCATCGACGCCGACGGTAGGCGACGCGGTGCCGTCATCCGATAGGGTGGCGCTCTGCCCGGATGCAGGGTCTCTCAGCGCTACGCTCGCGACCTTTTGAAGCGTGGTGCTGTTCAGGGCGAGAAGATACCCGTATGTGCCATTGCTCACCGCGATGTAGACGGTCCCTTGGTCCTGGCTCAGCGCGGGCGTGCAATTCTGCACCACCTCGGTGATCGTTGAGTCGCCGGCGGCCGTCGATGCCGCGATCCAGCTTCCCTGCGCGTTCGCGCCGATGCGGGCGATCCCGCTCTGCAACTGCAGAGGCGTCTGGCCGGTGACTTCGAAGCCGAAGTAGATATTGCCGGCGGAATCGGAAACCATCGGCGTGCTGATCATGACGTTGGCGTTATAGGACTGCTGATTCGCCTGGTAATTCAATAAGCCGTAGAAGGCAATTTGCCCTTGCGGGCCGGTAGCCGAGTCCGGTGAGTCGCGGTAATAGACCGTGCCGCCGGCGCCCGGAAGGTAGACTCGCGACGAAGGCGTCAAGGCGGGACCGAACTCCGGCACCCAATCGTGCGGTGGGAGAACATAGTCGGACGCCAGGGTCCACAGGACGGCTCCATTGGCGGCGTTCAGCGCTTCCACTTCAAACCCGGAGGTGGTGCCGGTTTTCACGGACGCGATTACGGTATTTAGCGGCGTGAGCAATGGCGAACCGTAGTGAATGAGAAGTTCGTTGCTGCTGTATTGAGGCTTCAGGTCGACGGGTGTACTCCAGCGGATCCGGTTCAGCGGTTGCGATGGGTTGAGCGAGAGCGCGGTGTGCTGCGCATCGCGGCCGAAGTTGCTCCAGGCGATGGAACTCGTGGCCGTCGAGCCGAATCCCGATTGCACGATGAAACTGACAGCGTTCGAAGTTCCTCCGCCGGGCGATGGATTGACGGCCGTAACTGGAAAACTCCCGGCGGCGGCGAGAGCCGGCGCACTCAACGCGGCGGTGAGCTCAGTGCTGCTAACGAATGTCGTCGTTTGCGTGACCCCGTTGACGGTTACGGAGGACGACGGCACGAAACCGGCGCCGGTGATGGTCAGAGTCGAAGAAGTGGAGCCGGCAGCAGACGAAAACGGCGATAGCGCAGTGATGGAAGGGGTCGGACTGGGCCCGGCGGGCGGACTTACCGCCGTGGTGACGGTGTTTGACGAAGCGCCGCCGACCGAAATGGATACCGGCACGGCGACCCCAGTAGCCGATCCCGATGGGACCATGGCGTTGATTTGGTAAACACCCACGAGCGTGGGAGCGAGGCCGGAGAATATCACCGTAGCGGTAGCGCCGCCGATGGTCACCGTCGGACTCGCGGCCGTCATCGACAGTGGGAGCGCCAGCGCGGGAGAACCGCTCGCCGGCTGATTGCTGACCGCCCCGAGGCCGGTGGCGTATATCTGAATGTAGGAACTTCCGGCGGTCGCCGGATGGGAAGCATCGACCACCTTATAAGCGGAATCGAGGATGGCACCCTGGCCGGTGCCTTGCGAATTGAGGCTGAAGATCCCGGGAGCGAATGGCGCGATGGTCGCCGTCTGGCTCGCGCCGGGCTGATTGTTCAGGAGCGCGCTGACGGACATTTGGCTGGCGCCGGCCAACTCCCAGGGAACCTGGAAATTCACCTCGCCGCCGGACGCATAAAACAGCGGCGCCAGTTGGCCTCCGCTCAATTGGAGCGAGAGTCCGCCAAGATTGGTGGGCAGTGTGGGGCCCGTCTCGCTGGCGGGCGCGGTGAGCAGAAAATTGCCGAAGGCCGCGGCGATGCTGCCCGGCGCGAGTGGGGCGGAGGCCGCATAACTGGCGGCATTCACGATGCCCCCGGGGATGATGGAAGGCATAGACTGCGCATGGGCTGGCAGGGCAGCCGCCACCACGATAACAAGGACAGGGGTTACCCTCCGCATGCTCATAGTCTAAGAGACGCGCGCCGGCAACGGAAGACGTACACCTCCACGCGCAATTCGATGCTCGGTTGAAGAACATCGCCGGCTGAGCTTCATCGCCTACGGTGGTGGCCCGCAGGCCAGGGCCGGGCTGTCGCCCGGCTGGGCAAGCTAACTAAAGCATACCCCACATCAGAAAGGCCGGCAATCTTGTGGGATAAGCTTCAACTTGTCCAAGCGAGCGGAGCTCGCTCTGGCCCTTCGCGCCATGGGAGCGGTGCCTTTAGAAAGCGGGCTGCTTCAGCACCGTCCGGATCGCCTCCGCCACATCCTGCGCGCGGTAATCGGGAGCGCAGTCCTGCTCCG
>Ga0182016_10000360_pt1 | contig 56905 bp, 45 predicted proteins | sample 712S2MmetaG_FD_120491 | JGI IMG/M metagenome (GOLD analysis project Ga0182016, IMG submission 120491) | Permafrost microbial communities from Stordalen Mire, Sweden - 712S2M metaG | ecosystem: Environmental > Terrestrial > Soil > Wetlands > Permafrost | place: Sweden: Stordalen | collected...
ATGGCCACAAACTGCTGCGTGGGCGGGGCGTACATCTGGAGGGTTTTGATCTCCGGCGACAGGCCCTCGATTGCCACACCGTAGTGCGCGGCCGGGTCAACGACCTTTACCGTGACTGCGCCATCCTTCCACGCCAGCTTGCTCCAGTTGTCGTCGTAAAAGTTCTTGTCGAGCGCCACGCCGCCGGGCGCCTGCAAATCGTACTGGCCGGTCGCGGGCACAAGTTCGCCGGTGGGGAAGACGTTGCTGTAGTTGTCGACCTTGGCCACCATCGATCCCGGAATATGAACGCGGACCTGGGTGCGGTCGCCTGAAGGCAGGGTGAGATATGGGTGCCAGCCGAGCGCCACCGGCTCGTCTTCGCCGCCCACGTTACGCGCCACAATGGTCGCGTCAACGGCATTGGCTGTGAGCGTTATGGTGATTACCAGGTCGGTCTTCGAGAGCCAGTGCCCATCAAAGTTGCCGCCGTGGATTATGCCCGTGACCTGCTGGCCGCCCGGTATATCGGTCACCTTAATATCCTCGACCTTTGCCTTGAGGATGAGGCCGTGCATGGCGTGCCGCTCCGCGCCCGGCGCCGTGCCAATGTTGTTTGCCGGCAGCGTGATCTTGTGGCCCTGCCATGACGTGGTAAGCGTTTTCCCATCCGCCGAAAGTGTGCCGCGGATGCGGTTCGGATAGGGGAACAGGAACGCCGCGCCCAGACGGTAGCCGAGATCGCCATTGGGCGTGTCCTGATCGTCAAGCATCTGCCTGGCCTGTTCGGGTGGGTGCGTGTACAGCACGTCCATGTTTCCCTTACCCGGGAAATTCGCGGTAATGGAGAGAAGCTCCATGCCGCGGCCGGGCATCACGGTGACGCTGGTGAACTCGGGTTTGGTGGTGCTCGCCGGCTTACGGGTCAGGGTGACGAGTTTCTCGCCCCCAATCTCAATTGCGGTCTGTGCCGTGTTTTGGGCGCGGCCGGCCTGCAGCAGGCAAAGGGCTGCAAAAGTGGGCAACGCGACAATGCGAACGAAACGTGTCATAGAAATCTACCTCTGTTTTAGCGCGTAGGTTGTTCCGGAAGTCCGCTCGGATGCGCATCGTTTTCATTGCCGCACCGCCGGGCATTCCGCAATCGTTGCCATTCTACGCCAGCGGGGGATGGGATTGAGACCATCGCTTCGCATGTAAACGACACTGGATTGGACCGAACAGTACCCAGGCCCGCAACCGTGCTAGAAAGGATCGAGAGCCCCAAGGTGGCTTTGCGATGATTCCCCCCACAAAGATGCTGCAACATTTTCTTCTCTTGCTGGCGATCTCTGCCTTAATTCCCCTCACTCTTTGCGCTCAAACCATCCCATCAGGAGCCGCGATTGATGCCAGGGTGGGCGGCATCATGGCCCAGACGGGCGCCAAGGGCATGGCAGTTGCCGTTGTCGATCATGGCAAAGTTATCTACAAACATGCCTATGGAATCCGCAACGCGAGTGGGGACCCGCTGACCACCGACACCGAAATGTATGGCGCATCGCTCACTAAAACGGTGTTCGCATACACCGTGCTGCAACTGGTAGACCAGGGCAGAATCAACCTCGACACACCTATCGAGGCCGATCTGGATAAACCATTGCCGAGCTATGGACCCGACCCGGTTTTCCCTGACAAGTACGGGCCGTATAAAGACCTGGCCGACGATCCGCGCTGGAAGAAAATCACGCCGCGGATGTGCCTTACGCACTCCACCGGCTTCAACAACTTCTGGTTTATTGAGCCGGACCAGAAGCTGCGCATCCATTTCGACCCCGGTACGCACTTCAGCTATTCGGGAGAAGGAATGATACTGCTGCAATTTGTGATTGAGCATGGCCGAAAAGCTCAAGGCCTGGGGCTCGATTTGGGCGAGCTGACCCAGGCAAACTTTACCCGGCTGGGAATGACGCGCACGAGCCTGGTGTTCCACAACGGGCAAGACCCCAACGTGGCGGACGGATGGGACGACCAGGGCCAGCCGCAGCCCCACTCCAAACGAAGCAAAGTGCGCGTTGCCGGATCAATGAACACCACCATCTCAGATTTCGCAACCTTTACCGCCGCACTGGTGCGCGGCGATGGTCTTACGCCGGCATCGCGCGCCGAGATGACCAAGCCTTCGCTGCACATTACCGTCGCCGGGCAGATGCCGTTGTTCCTGCCCGACCTGCCGGTGAGCAAGCAGCGAAAAGATCTCGCTGCCGGATTGGGCGTTGTTGTTTTCAATGGCCCGCAGGGCCATGGCTTCTACAAGGGCGGTCACGATGGCCAGACTGCCAACACCATGGTCTGCATCGAGAGAAGCCAGCGCTGCGTGGTGATCCTGTCAAACGATGTGCGTTTAGAAGCGGGGTTTGCCGGCCTTGTGAAATTCATACTTGGTGAAACCGGTGTGCCCTATGATTGGGAATACGGAGACCGTGCGGGAAAATCGTGACCGCCAAACCAAAACAAAGCGCAGGACTGCTGCTGTATCGCCGCGGTGACTCGGGTCTCAAAACTTCGGGCTTGAAAGCGCCGGGCCGCGGGGAATCGGGTCTCGAAGTTTTTCTCGTCCATCCCGGCGGCCCATTCTGGGCTAAGAAAAACCTGGGCGCATGGTCGATCCCCAAGGGCGAATACGTTGCAAACGAGGAAGCGCTAGCCGCGGCGCTGCGCGAATTTGAGGAAGAGACGGGATTCGGAGAGATCGGCTCGCTGCCCGGGAGCGCGTTTATGGCCCTGGGCGCAATACGCCAGAATAGCGGCAAGGTGGTAACTGCGTGGGCCGTCGAATTCGATGTGGACGCGACCAAAATCGTAAGCAATTTTTGCGAAATAGAGTGGCCGCCACGCACGGGGCGTCGCTTGAGCGTGCCTGAGGTTGATCGCGCGGCGTGGTTTTCTATTCCTGAGGCTCGCGACCATATGTTTGCCGCCCAGCAGCCGCTTTTGGGCCGGCTAATGGATGCGCTTGCGGGCCAGATTTAGCTCCATGCCGTGCGGCCAGAATCAACGCGGCGTTGATCCGCTCTGCCGCCTGATTGAATTACCATGTCAATGCAGTTGAAGCCGGGGATCGGCGGGATAGCGAAACTCCCGCGATCGGGTCCGCTTTCCGCACCTTCATACCGTTTTCCGCATCCCATCGAACAGGGAGAGAAACAATGCCATCGCCAGCAGTCGAAGGAACCCCGAGTGTAGACATCAAGCCGTTAACCGAGCGCAAGGCGTGGGGCGCACTAACCGCCCATGCTGAATCATTGCGCGCGGTTCACTTGCGCACGCTTTTTGCCGACGATGCGGAGCGCGGCGAGAAGTTTACCGCTGAGGCGGCCGGCCTGTTTCTTGACTACTCGAAGAACCGCATTACGGCTGAGACGCTTGGTCTGCTGCTCGAACTGGCGAATGAATCGGGGCTTGCCGAGCGGATCGCGGCTATGTTTCGCGGCGACAAGATCAACATTACGGAGAAGCGCGCCGTGCTGCACACTGCCCTGCGCGCGCCCAAGGATGCGGTGATTTTGGTTGACGGCGAGAATGTTGTTCCCGGCGTGCACGAGGTGCTGGACAAGATGACGGCGTTTGCCAACCGTGTGCGCAGCGGGGAGTGGAAGGGGCACACCGGCAAGCGCATCCGCAACGTGATCAATATCGGTATCGGCGGGTCGGACCTGGGGCCGGTGATGGCTTATGAAGCGCTGCGCCATTATTCCGACCGATCGATGACCTTCCGCTTCGACTCGAATGTGGACAGCACGGACTTTGCGGAGTCGGTGCAAGGTCTCGACGCGGAAGAGACGCTATTCATCATTTCGTCAAAAACGTTCACCACGCTCGAGACCATGACCAACGCGCACACCGCGCGCGATTGGGCGCTGAAAGGCCTGGGCGGAGACGAATCATCCATCGCCAAGCACTTCGTCGCGGTGTCGACCAACGCCGGCGAGGTGAGCAAGTTCGGCATCGACACGGCCAACATGTTCGGCTTCTGGGATTGGGTTGGCGGCCGCTACTCCATGGATTCCGCGATTGGTTTGTCGACGATGATTGCCGTCGGGCCTGACAACTTCAACGCCATGCTGGCGGGCTTCCACGAGATCGACGAGCACTTCCGCACTGCGCCCTTCGAAGGGAATCTGCCGGTGCTGCTGGGGCTGCTGACCGTGTGGTACATCAACTTTTTCGGCGCCAATACGGTTGCCATTCTGCCTTACGAGCAATACCTCAAACGCTTCCCTGCTTACCTGCAGCAGCTCACCATGGAGAGCAACGGCAAGCATGTAACGCTCGAAGGCGCGCGCGTGGATTACGAAACCTGCCCCATCTACTGGGGCGAGCCCGGCACCAATGGGCAGCACTCGTTCTACCAGCTGATCCACCAGGGCACGCGGCTTATACCGTGCGACTTTGTCGCGTTTGCAAAATCGCTGAACCCGCTGGGCGAGCACCACGACATATTGCTGGCCAATGTTTTTGCGCAGGCTGAGGCGCTGGCTTTCGGCAAGACTCCCGAACAGGTGCGCGCGGAAGGCACGCCGGAGTGGTTGGTGCCGCATCGCGTGTTTGAGGGCAACCGGCCATCGAATGTGATCCTGGCCGACGAGCTTGCTCCTGAGGTGCTGGGCAAGCTGGTGGCGCTTTATGAGCACAGCGTGTTTGTGCAGGGAACCGTGTGGCGGGTGAACTCGTTTGACCAGTGGGGCGTTGAACTGGGCAAGGCGCTGGCGCAGCGCATCATCCCCGAGATTGAGAGCAAAGATGAGCCCGCGCTCAAGCACGACAGCTCAACCAACAATTTGATTCGGCGTTACCGGAAGACAAAAGCGTAAAAGAGCTAGCTAACCAAATCACTGGGTGCCCCAGGTCCCTCGCACTTGGGGACCTGGGAGACCTGTTCAATCGACGCACCGAGCACCAATGCAAGCCACACTCCGAGGAGTTCCCCATGGCACCGCGCGGATACGTTCATCCTCTCTACATTCTTCCCTTCGATCATCGAGGCTCGTTTGAGACCGGCATGTTTGGCTGGCACGGCGAACTCACAGCTGAGCAAACCGCGAAGATCGCCGAGGCCAAGCGCGTGATCTACGACGGCTTTCGCGCAGCGCTCGCAAGCGGCCTGCCTAAAGAAAACGCCGGCCTGCTGACCGATGAGCAATTCGGCGCGTCGATATTGACCGACGCCGGAGCCGAGGGCTACATCATAGCCTGCCCTACGGAAAAAAGCGGTCAGGAAGAATTCGACTTCCAATACGGCGACGATTTCGCGGCGCACATTGAGAAATTTCACCCCACGTTTTCGAAGGTCCTTGTCCGCTACAATCCGGGCGGCGACACAGCGCTGAATCGCGAGCAGGCCGCGCGGCTCAAGCGGCTGTCGGATTATTTGATCGGCGCCAACCGCAGCCTCTTCATGTTTGAGCTGCTGGTTCCGGCTGAAAAATCGCAGCTCGCGCAAGTGAACGGCGACAAAGGCCGATACGATCTGGAGCTGCGGCCCGGACTGATGGTTGAAGCCATTCGCGAATTGCAGGATGCCGGCGTAGAGGCCGACGTATGGAAGATCGAGGGTCTCGACCGTCGCGAGGACTGCGAGAAGATTGTTGAAGTTGCCCGCCGCGACGGCCGCGATAAAGTTGGCTGCATTATTCTCGGCCGCGGAGAGAACGACGCCAAGGTGCGCGAGTGGCTTTCAACGGCTGCGGCGGTCCCGGGTTTTATAGGGTTTGCTGTGGGCCGCACCGACTTCTGGGATCCTCTCGTCGCCTGGCGCGACGGCAAGCAAACCCGCGAGCAAGCAGTTGAGCAGATCGCCGCGCGCTATCGCGAATTCACTGAGCTGTTTGAATCCGCGCGCAACAACTAGACTTCGTTATTTCAATCATCCCCACAGTCTGTTACTCTGTCCGGGCGGGATCCCCCCGTTGCGTCAGCTTCAACTCCACTGCAGATATTCCGCTCCCGAGGGTTGCTGGCTTCGTCTCCAATCAGCTGTCAGGTGTTTCCAAATCGGAGGGTTCGTCTTGACCTCAGCAGGTTCTGCGTCACGTTTGAGACGGCTATTTCTGCCGGCCGTTCTCTTGTTGCCTTTGCTCCAACTTCCCAGCGCAGTGGGAGCGCCGCGGCCCCACGCTGCGAAGACCGCTGCGACCATCCCATCGATCACGGTGAAAGGCACTATCGGCGACTCAGTTATGGTTCTCAACGGACCATGGAAGTTTCATCCCGGCGACGATCCCGCTTTTGCAGCACCCGATTTCGACGACTCGAGTTGGGACAACCAGGATCTGACGCAGCCTCCCGGATCCTACGATCCCGTGACCGGTTCCAGCGGGTATGTGCCCGGCTGGACAAGCCACGGTTTTCCAAAATTGATTGGCTACGCATGGTACCGGCTGCGCGTGCAGGCCCAGGTTGAGGGCGCCGATGCCGATTCAAAGAAACTGGCCGTCGTTATGCCCATCAACTTCGACGATGCTTATCAGGTCTACGTCGACGGCCAACTGCTCGACCAGTTTGGCGATTTCAGCTCAAAACACGTGATCTTTTATAACGCGCAGCCGCGCGCATTCCAGTTGCCTGCCGATGCTTCAAGGCATCCCATCGAAATCGCCATCCGCTTTTGGATGGATCCAAGCACTCCCCTGACCAGCGAGGATGCGGGGGGCTTGCATGGCCCGCCGATTCTCGGGGACTCCGCGGCCATCGACTCAGTTTTGCGGCTTGAGTGGGACGCTGTGAACCGCACGCAGGTGGGCTTGCTGGTTACGGCTTTGGCCATGGCCGTGTCTACGCTGATCGGCTTCATCTTTTATTCGCTCGATCGCGACGAAGTTGCCTATTTCTGGTTGGGTGCGGTTTCACTCGCCAGCCTCGTCGCCAGACTTTCTGTCCTGCTGGGCTATTACCTGACGATCGTGCCAAAGGTCGTCGAGATACTTTTGCAGGATGTTATTGTTGCGCCCCTCACCCTGGGCATGTGGGCGCTTTTCTGGGCCTACTGGTTCCGTCTGGGCGGAATCAAAAGCATCGTGCGCTCCACCTGGGCCCTCATCATTCTGACCATTGCGGTGATGGCCACGGTGCGGCCACCTCTTTACGGCACCCTCGTTCCTTTAACCGCTTCTTCCTGGCTGGTGCCCCTGGCGCTCATTCTCCGCATGCTGCTGGGCGCGCTGCTTTTATGGGTTGCCTTCAAAGGTCTGCGCAAACAAGGCGCCACCGGGTGGATGGCGCTGCTTCCCATTTTTCTTACTGTGGTTGGCGCCTATCAGGAAGACCTTGGCGTTGTGCACGTGCACACCATTCTGCGCCTCGGCGGCCTCACTTTCGGCCTGGGCGTTGTCTCCGACCTGTTCATGCTGGCCATCATCTCTCTCCTCATGTTGCAACGATTCATGCGCAGCCAGCGCGAGAGCGTTAAACTCCGCATTGAGATTGAACAGGCGCGCCTGGTGCAACAACTGCTTATTCCTGAAGCCAAGCCCACGTTTCCAGGCTTTACGGTGGATAGCGTTTATCGCCCCGCACAGCACGTCGGCGGAGATTTCTTCCAGCTTCTCAAGGCTGAAAACGGAGGCGTGCTGGCTATCATCGGCGACGTGAGCGGAAAAGGCACACCTGCCGCCATGATGGTTGCGCTCATTGTCGGCACCATTCGCACTCTCACCCATTACCTGCAGCAGCCCGCTGAAATTCTTGGCGCATTGAATAATCGAATGGTGGGCCGCAGCCAGGGCGGCTTCACTACCTGCCTGGTGCTCCGCGCCGACCCCGATGGAACCGTAACCATTGCCAATGCCGGCCATATCGCGCCCTATGTGCAGGGCCAGGAGGTGGGGCTCGACAACGGATTGCCGCTCGGCCTCGCCCCGGATACCACCTATCCTGAAACCGTCTTCAAGATTGTGAATGGCGAACAGATCACCATGATTACCGACGGCGTGGTTGAAGCGCGCAACCCTAATGGCGACCTCTTCGGCTTTGATCGAACCGCGGGCATCGCACTTGAATCTGCGGACACCATTGTTCGCGCCGCTCAGAGATTCGGACAGGAAGATGACATCACGGTTTTGACGGTGACCAGGTTGTTGAAGACGTGGAGAACCTAGCGGTCTGCGCGACTCACATGCTGGTCCGGCCGCAACATCGCAATCCACACCTCCCGATCCGCCGATCTACAATGGCTGTGCTTTTCAACGCGATAAATTTTCGCGCCTGAAATTCAGCGCCTCGCATTGTCGAATCTGCCTGCCGGAGGGCCTGTCCCGATGAAGAAAACCGTTCCCATTCTGCTCGCGTTTTGCGCGCTTTTTGCCTTGATGCCTGCTCGTGCCCAGGTAAAGATGACGCGCGACCAGATGCTCTTCTACACGCAAGATTGGAAGGGCGATCGATTCCCTGACGGCCGGCCGAAACTTCCTGACTCGCTGCTGAAGCGCGCCGTCGACATGACCATCGAGGATGTATGGGAGTATCTGCGCGACCATGGCTATCGCAATCAATACGAGGGCGGCTGGCAGGCGCTGCATATCGACAAGCCCTTCGCCGGCCGCGCGCTCACCGCGCAATACATGCCCACGCGGCCTGACATGCGCCACGCCATTCTTGCCGAGGGCAAAGCCGAGGGCCGCACCGGCGACACCAATATGTGGCCCATCGCCGAACTGCAGGACGGCGATGTTTACGTTGCCGACGGCTTTGGAAAAATCATCGAAGGCACTTTGATCGGCTCAAACCTGGGCAACGGCGTGGCCGCGCACACTCACACCGGATTTGTGTTCGACGCCGGGATTCGCGACCAGGAAGAGAATCGCGAGATTCCCAACTTCAACGGCTTCTATCGCGGCTACGACCCCTCGGCGTGGGCCGATATGGAGCTGACCTCAATCAACGCGCCAATCCGTATTGGCCGTGCGGTTGTGCTGCCCGGCGACCTTGTGCTGGCCAAGCCTGAGGGCGTGCTGTTTATCCCAGCGGTGCTGGCTGAAGAGGCGATCAGCCACGCCGAGTTTACCGGGCTGACCGACGATTACAACTTCGAGCTAAACAAAGAAGGCAAGAACGGCGCGCAGTTTGAAGGCGGATGGAACGCGGCCAAGTACGACGCCTTCGCAAAATGGATCGATGCCCACCCCGAGAAGCTCAAAATGCCGCGCAGCGAGTTTAATGCCCTGCTGGCCAAAGCCAAAGCGAAAGGCGACCACTAACGCCGACTGAATCCGCGAGGCACGGCACCGAATATTTTGCGCCCACGCCGCAGTGGAAGGACGCGCAATCCTGGGACGATGGGCTGTTCAGCTGAGCGAGGCAGTCGAGCTAGCGTTCGGCCGGCACTGCCAACTTCGACGGTACGGGAGTCGCGAAGTACCGCCGTTGGAAGTAGAGAGCCAGACTCACAAGTCCGATCATCACGGGCACCTCAACCAGCGGCCCGATGACGGCTGCGAATGCCGCGCCCGAATTGATGCCGAATACTGAGACCGCAACGGCGATCGCCAATTCGAAGTTGTTGGAAGCGGCAGTGAAAGCGAGCGTGGCGGTCTTGGAATAGTCCGCGCCAAGCTTGCGACCCATGTAGAACGACACCAGGAACATCACCACAAAGTAGATCAGGAGCGGAACAGCGATCCTGAGAACGTCAAGGGGCAGGCGCACGATGTAACTACCCTTAAGCGAGAACATAACGACGATGGTAAAGAGGAGGGCGATGAGCGTGATCGGGGAGACGCGAGGCACGAAGTTCCCGTCGTACCACTCTCGTCCCTTCGCCCGGACCAGAAACATCCGCGTCAAAAAGCCGGCAATGAACGGGATGCCAAGGTAAATGAAGACGCTCTTTGCGATCTCGCCGATGGAGACGTTAACCGCGGTCCCGGGCAGGCCGAACCAGCCGGGCAGCACTGTGATGAATACCCAGGAGTAGAGGGAGTAGAAAAAGACCTGGAACAACGAGTTGAACGCCACCAGCCCGGCTGCGTATTGCGTGTCACCCTTGGCCAGTTCATTCCACACAATCACCATGGCGATGCAGCGCGCGAGTCCAATCATGATGAGGCCGGCCATGTACTCCGGGTATCCACGCAGGAATACGATGGCCAGAACGAACATGAGGACTGGTCCGATGACCCAGTTCTGCACGAGCGATAGCCCCAGTACCCGCTTGTTGCGGAATACCAGGTGGAGTTCTTCAAAGCGGACCCGCGTGAATGGCGGGTACATCATTAGAATTAGCCCCACCGCAATGGGTACAGACGTTGTGCCGATACTGAAGCGGTTGAGGAACGGCACGACTCCGGGGGCAAGCCAACCGAGAGCCATGCCGAACGCCATGGCGGCGAAGATCCATCCGGTCAGATAGCGATCAAGAAAAGACAACCGACGTTTTTTCACCAATGCCTCCTACGTCTGGCCTATCTGGTCGATTTCGCGCTTGATGGCCATGTCATCAAGGGTTGCGAGCGGCAGCGAGAGAAACAGCCCGATTCTGCGGTCAAGCACGGTGAACGCGTCGCGGAACGCCCGCGCAATTTCTTCGGGTCTTCCCTTCACGGCTGCGGGATCGGGAATGCCCCAGTGCGCAGTCATGGGCTGGCCCGGCCAGTACGGGCATGATTCCTTTGCAGCGTTGTCGCACACCGTAAAGACGAAGTCGAGCTTCGGCGCGCCTGGCGCTGCGAATTCGTCCCATGATTTGCTGCGCAGTCCGGCAGTGGAGATTCCTGCCGACTCAATCTGGTTGAGCGCTTCAGGCCGCGGCTGCCCCGACGGGTGGCTCCCGGCGCTGTATGCAGTGAATCTGCCTTTGCCTTTGCGGTTCAGGATTGCCTCGGCCATGATCGATCGCGCCGAGTTGCCGGTGCATAGAAACAGGACATTGTAGTGACCGGCCATGCGCTTACTCCTTTGCTGCTGCCAGAGCCGGTGTGCAGCAACCAGGCTGACAGCAGGCGGCTTTCGGCTTGTTTGCGCGGATGAAGCCGCTGAAGAACTTTCCATTTACCTCGGGCGCGATCGCGTCCACATCGACGCCGGCTTCGGTCAAAAAATGCCGCGCATCTTCAACGTTGTACTCGCGCGTCGGCTCGATCGAGACGTCTCCAAATCCCGCCGCCCCGAGCTTTGCAATGTACTCGCTTTCATCGAGCGCGCCGGCGATGCAGCCCACCCACAACAGCATGTTCTTGCGCACCTGGTCCGGCACCATGCCGCGCACCACTACATCGGAAACGGCAAATCGACCGCCCGGCTTGAGTACACGGAATGCCTCACGCAGCACGCGGCTCTTATCTGCCGAAAGATTAATTACGCAGTTCGAAATGATCACGTCTACCGAGTTCTCAGGCAGCGGTATGTTCTCGATTTCACCTCGCAGGAATTCGACATTGGCCACGCCCGCCTGCCTTTGGTTTTCGCGAGCCAAGGCCAGCATGTCGTCGGTCATATCCAGCCCATAGGCCTTGCCCGTGGGCCCAACGCGCTGCGCCGAGAGCAGCACGTCGATTCCGCCGCCTGAACCGAGATCGAGAACCGTCTCGCCGGGCCTCAGGTCGATAAGCGCCGTCGGGTTTCCGCAACCCAGCGAGGCACGCACGGCCTTCTCTGGAATGAGCCCCTTTTCGTCGGAACTATAAAGGTTGGTGGTGATCGGGTCGCAGCAGCGCAGCCCCGGATCGCAACAGGCCTGCACGCTGCCCGCCTCGGCAACGGCGCGGGCGGCGCTGCCGTACTTTTGCCTCACCTGCTCCGGCACGTTGATTGTCGATTCCATTTTCACTCCTCGTTACATACGCATAAGCGAATGTATTCTCCGCTGTACATATCTGTCAAGGCGTATATTATCGATACATGGACCGCTCCCCCAAAGGCTACGACCTGGCGCTGCTGTTTGCCGCGCTCTCTGACCGCACCCGTCTCAGGCTCCTGAACCTGATGGATGGCAGGGAGGTCTGCGTCTGCTATTTCGTCGAGATTCTGGGCCAGAGCCAGCCCAAGATTTCGCGGCATCTCGCGTATCTGCGGCGCGCGCGCATTGTTACCGCCCGGCGCGACGGCAAATGGATGCACTACAAAATCGCGGCGCCTCCCAGTTCGGGTGCGGCAAGTATTCTTCGCGAGACCCTGGCCACGCTGCGGCTGGACAAGGGCATGCAGGCCGATCTCGCCAGGCTGAACCGGGCCTGCTGTACGCCGCAACGGGTCTATGTGCTTGAAGGTGCGCCGCTGCCGGCTCGTGTTGACGCACTCGGTAACTCGGCCGGTTGAATTAACAGGCTTGTGGCCGCGTGTGCTGTTAACATTCTCCCAATCAAGTACTTTGACTTCTAGCAAGTTGGAGGTACTGCGTGGGTTCGTATCGGGCTCTTGCCGTTTTTTGCCGGTCGATTCTGCCGGCCGTTCTTTTAGTTCCCCTGGTTCTATTCACTCCCGCGACACGGGCGCAAACGGGTCTCGTCAAGGGCACCATCGGCGACGCGGTGCTGGTGCTCACTGGTCCCTGGAAGTTCCATGCCGGCGACAACATGGCGTGGGCCGACCCCGCTTATGACGATTCGGCCTGGGGCACGCAGGATCTGACTCCGCCTGCGGGCTCCTTCGATCCCGTTACCGGCTCCAGCGGGTTTGTGCCCGGCTGGACCTCAAATGGATATTCAAACCTCACCGGATATGGCTGGTACAGGCTCCACGTCGATTTGCATACCGTGGGCGCGCGAGCCAGCAATCCCCAGCTGGCGCTGGGAATGCCGTTGAACTTCGATGATGCTTACCAGGTCTTCGTCAACGGTGAGCAGATTGGCGGATTTGGCAGGTTCCTCCCAGGCTCAGTGGTTTTCTACAACTCCCAACCAGTGTCATATGCGCTTCCGGCGGGCACCGGGAACGGCGTTATCACCATCGCGGTTCGATTGTGGATGGATTCCGCCACTCCGTTAATGAGCCAGGATGCCGGCGGCTTGCACGGTCCGCCGCTTCTTGGAGAAGCCGCGGCCACCGATGCCATGTTGCGGCTGAACTGGGACGCCGTGAACAGGACGCAGGTGGGCAACCTGATGTCCGCATCGCTCATGCTGCTGGCCGCTGTGCTGGGATTCACTCTCTACTGGCTCGATCGCGACGAGCCCGCCTATCTTTGGCTCGGCGCTGCTTGCGTTTCGGTCTTCTTATCCAGAGCCTCGGTCATCATCGGGTATTACTCCACGATCCAGTCCATGGTGTTTGAAACGGTGGCCCAGGATGTGATTCTGGGCCCATTGGCGCTGGGACTTTGGGCACTTTTCTGGGCCTATTGGTTCAAGCTCGACCATATGCGCCGCATCGCTCGCATTGCCTGGACTCTGACCGCTGTGCTGGCGATCGGCATGTCGCTGATTCGGGCGCCCCTCTTCGGAAGGGTCATTCCCCCGTCGGCTGCATCGTGGCTGGTGCCGCTTTCGCTGGTGCTCAAGCTATCGCTGGGCGCGCTGCTGCTGTGGATTACCTATCGCGGCATTCGCAAACGGACTTCGGACGGCTGGCTTGCGCTGGCGCCCATCGTGCTGGCAATCGTGTGGGGCTACCAGGAGGAGCTTTCCGTACTCCACGTGCCGGTTATCGTTCGCATGTTTGGCCTCACCATCTCCATCGGGGTGATTGCAAATCTTCTTATGCTGGCCATCATCTCAATTCTCATGATGCGCCGCTTTGTAAGCGGCCAGCGTGAGAGCGTAAAACTCCGGCTTGAGATCGAGCAGGCGCGCCAGGTGCAGCTGGTGCTCATCCCCGAAGCCATTCCCGCGGTCCCGGGCTTTGCGGTAAGCAGCGAGTACAAGCCGGCCCAGCAGGTGGGCGGCGACTTTTTCCAGATCATCCCCCTCGTGAACGGCGGAGTGCTGGCGGTAATAGGCGACGTAAGCGGCAAGGGCACGCCGGCCGCCATGACCGTAAGCCTGCTGGTGGGAACATTGAGGACGCTCACCAATTACACGCAGGAGCCCAATGAGATTCTGGCTGCGTTGAACGAACGCATGTGGGGGCGCAGCCAGGGCGGGTTCACTACGTGCCTGGTGTTGCGCGCCGATACCGATGGAACGGTGACCGTGGCAGACGCCGGCCATCTTGCGCCCTACCTGGAAGGAAAAGAAGTTGCCGTCGAGCCCGGACTGCCGCTGGGTCTCAACGTGCGATCCATATACAAGGAGTCCACTTTCAAGCTGGCGACCGGCGAGCAGCTTACCTTGCTGACCGATGGAGTGGCCGAGGCCCGCAGCAGCTCCGGCGAACTGTTTGGATTCGATCGCACTGCCGCGGTCGCGTCTCAATCGGCGGAGTCGATTGTTCGCGCAGCCCAGGAATTCGGGCAGGAAGACGACATCACGGTGCTCACGCTGATGCGGCTGGCAGCCGCATAGGGCGCGGAGTATCTGGTCAGAGATTATCCGGTATCCCGCCCCAAACGGCGGGATGCACGTCTTTCACCGACTGCGAAAACGTCCACAGATGTCCCGCAATGTCGATCGCGGTGTACTGCCTCTCGCCATAGGGATAGGTAACCGGCGCCTGGGTGATGCGCGCGCCGCGTGCGCGGGCGCGGGTGCAATGGGAGTCGGCATCTTCAATGCGAACCATTACCGAGTGCCCGATGCCCAGCGGCGCGTTTTCTTCCTCGATTCGCTTTTCGCGCAGAATCACCGCGCCGTCGCCAATATTGAGCTGGACACGATGGCTGCCAATCGTCAGGCGCACATTGAATCCAAAAGCCTCGCACAGCCACTTTGCCGCCTGAATCACATCGGGATACGACAGCACTGGAATGACGGTGGCCTTAGGAGTCGACCGGTTCGGCAGCATTCTTTCTCCTTCAACTTGGGCGCAGGCGAAAACGATCGACGTGCCGGACCGTTCCAGTTCAGCGGGGAATCAACGCCTTGTTTGCACACGGCAGAGGTGTTCAGCAAGGGTGTTCATTTGAGAATAACGCGCACACCTCAGGTTCCAACCAGCAATCCTACATTGCCATGGAGCACTTGCCCAAATTGGACGCCGAATCCGGTAATGGTCAGCTTGAAGGGTACGGGCTTCGCAGGCTTGCCGGAAATTTTCCGGCCCACCACTGGCATGTATTTTCGCTCTCCCGGCGCACAATGTGAGGTTTTTCTGCGTACGGCATCACAGATTGCCGCGGAAGGCGAAACGTACGCCGAGCTGATCGTCCCGCCTGACAAACTCCGGATCGAATCCTTGCTTGGCCAGGGCAATTCGGATGCGCGACACCATGTGGTTGATGTATTTTTTCGTGTCTCCGGTTTTGCTCTTGCCCTCGCTGATATGTGCAACCAGTTCGTCAAGACTTCGAGTAGCCGCCAATCCGTCGCGAGGATCGGGACGGTTGGTCGCAAGGAATTTCAAAAACTCCCACTCCTGACGCGTAAGCGCAACCGGTTTGGCCTGGTTCCCGTTGATGTAAATTTCAAAACTGGCCCGGGACGTTTTCTTCCACTTCAGGTCGTACACGCTGCGGGCCACCGGTTTCACTTCGTGAATCGCGTTGAGTTGCAGAACGGGCACACCGGAAAATCCGAATTGATCGCGAAGAATCACTCCAATTCGCTTAAGGCAATCCGCCAACTGATCCGTTCGATTCCTCGCAGTGATGGTATCCTCGTCAATCCGAGATTGAACATACTTGAGGCTTCGCGCCTGGGAGGCGGCTTCTCTGCACAATTGGAGCATTTCCATCATTCTCGTATCCTGGTCGGGCACTCTCGTTTCCTCCCTCGCAAATGGGATCCGCATATCAGCGGACGGGAACAGGTTCTCGATGCGGTGACGCCGTAATCCACCGGGTAAGCCCTTAATGGATGCCGCGCAGTGTCGATGCAGCTTCTTCAGGGTTGACCGGGTTGACCATAATATTGATTCCGAGTTCGACGCCGGCAAGCGTGGTGAGGCGCGGCAATATGGAAAGATGCCAGCAGTACCAGGGCGCCGACGCATGCTCGAAGGCCGCGGTGTGGAGCATGACATTGAACGCCAGCTCCGGGTGAACTGTGTTGAGCCGCGAGATTGCTTCACGAAACGACGTCGAAAACTCGAGCAATTCGTCGTCGGTCATGGTTGAGAAATCGGCTGAGATTCGTCGCGGCGCAATGCAAATCTCGTAGGGTACTCGCGCAGCAAACGGGACCCAGGTGAGAAAGTGCTCCGTGACGGCGACAACGCGATCGCCGGCCGCCTCATCCTCAAAAACCCGGCGGTAAAGATTCTCGCCGCTCCGGTTGAAATGCTCCGCGGCGCGCGCATAGCGCTCCTGGATCGACGGCGGAATCAGCGGTAAAGTGTAAAGCTGAAAATGCTCGTGATCCAGCGTGCCTCCGGCAACTGTGCCCATGTTTTTGAAGGCAAACCAGTACTTGGCGCGAGGGTCGGATCGGGCGCATTGGTAACGTGAAACCAGGGCGCGGAAGCAATGTTGAATCTCTTCAGACGTTCGAGCGAAAACAGGGTACGTGTGACGCCGGGTTTCAAAGACTACTTCGCAGCGCCCGGCGGGATCGTGGATGCCATTGAATCCGGCCGATGATTCGTAGCGCAGGTTCTGGCCAAAATCAGAGAAGCATGAAAACTTATTGGGCACGACGCGAATATCCCAACTGTCCCCGTCGGGCTCGGCGTCTTCAGGGTAAACATAAACGGCCGGCGGCGTTTGCGCCGGAATGCACCCAGGGCACTGATATGCGCCTGTGGCGTGCGGACGTTTCGCCCGCCTGGGGGCAATGAGAACAGCCTGATGGTTGATTGAGTCAAAGCGCAGGTCGCAAACCGGGGAAGCGATCGGAGAAGTCATTTCGCAAGCACCTCCGAGAGGATTTATGATCCGGCAAGCGGGCCCGATTGGGGAGTGGCATGTCGGGTTCACATGTGCAAAAAAATCTCAGCTTGCAATAAAGAGTGTCAATTGGAATTACGATTATTTTGTCTTTCGTCATAGTACCGAATATTCGGTCAATGTAATAAGTCGTCCTATGCTAACCTGCTGATGGAATAATCTTGAGGCGACCATGCAGCGCAAGAAAGATGACCTTTATGTTATTGCCGCGGCGTATCTTAGCTGCCAGCAGGATTATCTCGGCAGCCAGAAAAATACGCAGGAGGAAATCGCCAAAGCCCTCAGTATCAGCCAGGCGCTGGTATCCCGACTGATCCGCCGCGCCAGGCAACTCGGAATTCTGGAGGTGAAGACCAGATTTGCGAGTGAGCGCGTGAACCCCGAGGAACTGGCTACCGTAAAGGCGAGGCTGAGCGTTGGACCGCTTCAGCAGAAACTCGCGCGGATTGGCGCACTCGCACCGGGAAAGCGCGCGCCCACGCTTCACGTCTACCCGTGTCACAGCCGGAACACCTCCGAGGTGACATGGCGGCATCGAATCCAGTCGTTTTCTGTTGACTGTGCGGAAGATTTGCTGAAGGTTCTTCAGTCTGCTTCTGTGGTTGGAGTCGCGTGGGGAGAAATGGTAGCGACTGCCATAGACGCCATGAAAAAGGCGCAAACGGATCGCCGCGATCCGCGCGAATCGGCTCAGACGGTCATTCCACTTCTTGGAGAACCGCTCGGGCGCACGATCACCCAGCACTCATCCAGCGTTCTGGCTTCAAAACTCGCGGAGACGTTCAATCCAAATGTCCGGCCAGGAAGCACGCTGTCGCTCGCGCCCGTTCCCGCACTCATCCCGGAGGGCATGACAAAGGCTGAGATCAGGGCGATACGCAAGCTGATAGGGCGAATTACGGCGTACCATGAAATCTATGGCGCGGAAGAAAGCGACTCCCATGGCAAGGGAAAGTTTGTGCCATGGATCGGTCGAGTTGACGCAATTCTAACCAGTATTTCCGCGCAGGAGCGCCCTCTCGGATTCGACGATGACAGATTGGTCCGAGCCGCCGGCATCCGCCGAGAAAGACTCAATGAGCTGGTGATTGGCGATTTGTGCGGGGCAGTCATTCCCCGGCCCCACCTCGACAGCGCGTCGAAAAACGAGATTGAAAGCATCATGGAGCGATGGACCGGCGTGAGTCTCACTCAGCTTGAAGCGTGCGCAAACCGCGCGCGGAACGGCGCTCCCGGCATTATTGTGCTCGCCATTGGGGCCAACAAAGCATCAGTAGTTCACGAAGCGCTGCGCAGAGGGTTGATTCAACACTTGTTCATGGATGAGGACCTGGCCGATCGTCTGGGAGAGATTTGCGCGGTGCCATCGCACAACGCCTGATTGGCCAAGCTGGCATGTTTGCCGCTCAGCGTGTAGATTCCGCAGCGGATTCCTGTGACTCGGAGTGATTCGGGAATTGCGCTATGTGTCGCTTCGTGAACTCTTTGTCAGCACATCCGCGCGCTCCCTCGCGAGTGATCGAAAACCGAGCCTTAATCCATGCGACCATGGCTATCGAAGTTGAGTCTCTTCGATGGCTGATTTGCTTTTTGGCGTAGAAACCGAGTACGCGCTCGCCTCTTTTCCTGAAGAGCGAGGCTCAAACTGCGAAGCGCTGGTGCGCTCGCTCATGAGCCTGGCGCTCGCCGAGTTCGCTCACCTGCCCGATATAAATTCCACCTGCGGAATGTATCTGTCTAACTCATCGCGATTTTATTTGGATTGCGGCTTTCATGTTGAGCTGGCGGGGCCGGAGTCGAGCGACCCCTGGACTGCAGTGAGATATGTCGAGGCCGGCCACCGGATCGTCGAGAACCTGATTGCATCGCTCAATCGCAAGGGCGTGCGCGACAAAGAGGTTCTCTGTTTCCGCAGCAACGTCGACTACAGCGGCACAGGCTCGACCTGGGCATGCCACGAGTCTTACCTTCACCGTTCGCCGCAGATGCTGTTGCAGCCGCATTTGATCCCGTTTCTGGTTACCCGGCCGATTTATACAGGCGCCGGCGGCTTCAATCCCCGGTCGAGCGGGCTCGAGTTTTCGCTTGCGCCGCGGCTCGCGCATTTCAAGGTTCCCATTGGGGGAAACTCACAGGCCGACAGGCCTATCTTCCACACGAAGAGTGAATCGCTTTGCTCCGGTTACGGACGCCTTCACGTTCTATGTGGCGAGAGCCTCTGCTCGCAGACAGCGGCGCTGCTGAAGATCGGCGTGACGGCGCTTGTAGTGGCGCTGGCCGATGCCGGGTTCGGCCCCGGCGCCTCACTTCAATTGGCTGACCCAATCGCGGCCCTGCAAACTGTAGCCCGCGACGTCGCCTGCTGTGAGGAGCTTGCGATGCATAACGGCAGCCCGCTTACCGCGATTGAAATTCAGCGCAAGTATCTTGAGCAGGCGAATGCGCACCTCAATGACGACTCCCTGCCGGAATGGGCGAGCGAAGTGTGCCGGCTGTGGGCAGAGACTCTCGACAATCTCGAAGCCGGAAACGTGGCCACAGGGCAGACGCTGGACTGGGGGATCAAGCTGGCGCTTTATGCCAATCACGCGCGGAGTCTGGGCATTTGCTGGGACAAGCTGCCGGAGCTAAGCGAAATTATCGAGAAGGCCGAAGCTGCGCTGGCGGAGACGACAGGTTCAGGGAGGCACGCCTCTCTCGAATCGATCCTCCGAACAAAACGCCGGATTCCTGCGGCACTAAGGGCGATAGAGCCGCAGCTTGAATCGCGCGGACTGGCGTGGGACGACCTTCTGAATCTGCTTGAAAACAAGAAAAAGCTGTTCGAGCTCGACATGCGCTTTGGCGTTCTTGGGCCGGAGGGGATTTTTAACACTCTCGATCGCGCCGGCGTGATGAACCATCGGGTAGAGGGAGTGGGTGACATCGAAGCAGCTATGAGTGAGCCGCCGGCAAACGGGAGAGCGCACGTTCGCGGAGAGGCCATTCGGCGTCTTTCTGGAACGCCCGACGTGAAATGCGACTGGCAGCGGATTGTTCAATTCAAAGAATGCCAGGTGCTGGACCTCACCGATCCATTTGTCAACGTGGAAGTGTGGCGGCAAATGGAATCGAGCGACGTTGACGCGACGGGGATGCCGCTGAACCTGGTCGGCGCTCTCGAATTCGATTCCGGTTCAGGAGACTCAGTTCATCCCAGCCCATATTCGCGGAGGCTGCGGGCGTATGAGTGCTTTGGGAGAGGAGAATTCGCTGAAGCCGAGGAACTGTTGCGCGGCTGCGTCGCGGAGGGCTTTGAGCTCGCGAGCAACCACTGCCATCTTGCCAGGGCGTTAATGATGATGGACCGGGAAGCGGAGGCGCGAGCCGAGATTGAGCAGGCCTGGGTGGCGTGCGCCGATTGCTGCGCCTATGTTCCGCCCCGGGTTATGTTCTTCCGCTGCGTCTTCGCAGTACTCAACGGCACAGAATTCGCGAGCATCACCGGCCAGATCAAGACATTGCTGAATACCCACGGTGCGCACTCGAGCTGGACGATTCGTCCCGTGCTCGACCACCTGCGCTCCCGACTGGGAAGAAGCAATCATCGATTCCTGAGTGCGCTGGCCGCGGCCTTGAGTGACCCCGGCAAGTTGCGGGCGTTGGAGCAGTTTCCGCAGTGGCGAGAGGCCGGTGTGTAAAGCATTTTCTGAAATGATGCAGACCGGAACCACGGCTGCTGAGTGGGTTTTCATTAAGAAAAACCCACCGCTTGCGAACCCCGCTACTCGCCCCCCTGCTGCCTGCCGGCACGCAAAAACGCCCCGGAGTCGCCACGCGAGAGGGCGCGGCGAATTGCCTCGTCCCCTGCCGCAAGCATCTGGTCTGCGCGTGAGCGAATCTCGTCGAGCGCGCCGTTGGAATCGGGGCCGCCGCCCGGTTGAGTTTGCTGTACAGCATTGTGTTCAAGAAATCGCATTGTGTTTTCTCCTTTGTGGTTGTGGATCTCAGTTGATTGCGTAGGCAGCGCCCACGCCGCCGGCGACCGATTCGAGCCCATCGAGCAATTCGGCAAAGCTCTGGCTCAATTCAAAAATGGGCTCAGCTTCGGCCCGGGTAAATGCGAGCGGGTCCGACAGATCGAGCGTGCGAAAGCTCGGCCACGACCGCCGGCCGCGAAATTTGAAGACCATCCGATCCCAGTCGACGGTGTCGATTTCAACGCCCTCGCTGGCCGCGCGCCGCAACAGCATGGCTCTTGTCCAGGCGCGCGTGTCTTCCGGTGGATTGGCGGCGAAGTGGGCGATGCGCTCCGGAGTTACGAGCTGTTCAACAAAGCCGCTGTCCTTGTAAGCAAAATACAGACCGTCTTCCAGGCTCGAATAAGTTTGGTCGAGAAGCTTCACTTCAGGCGAATCCCAGCTGAGGGAGGGCTGGTCGTCCATCGCGCGTTCAATCGCCATCAGTTTCAATATCCAGTCCAAACGCGGAGCCAACGACCTCAGGTCGCCGTGCTCCAGCTTCACAAAGGTGTCCTGCCAAAGCGCGATCAGGTCAGCAGCGCGAGGCACGACGGAATCAAAGACTCCTGCGTCCGCGTGACGTTTGACCAGCTCGAGATATGCGTGTTGCAACTCGACAATCGTGACGCTCTCGCCGCCGATGAGCCGCGCGCGCGCTTTCAATGACGGGTCGCAGCTGAACTGTTCGAGAGCGGAAAGCGGGTCGTCGAGAATGAGGCGCGGTTCAACCAGGCCAAGCTCCATCAGAGTAAGTACAAGCTGCATGGGGCCTACTCGCAACAAGCAAGAACCGTGAGCGAGAGCTGAGTCGAAAAAAATGCAGTGCAGCCGCGCCGAGGCCGTTGGATCTCCTGAATTCGCAGGCCCGGCGCATGGCTCGTCACGCGAATTAACAATGGCCCTGTCGTAGGTGGTGGGCAGACCCACGATGCGCTGCACAAAATCGCTGCGCTGAGAAAGTTGATACGGGACGAACGGCCTGCCATTCTCGCTGCCAACTTTTCCAACGCCCGTTAACACGATGCTTGCAATTTGGAACGATGCCAAAAACTGCAGGTAGTGCGGCTTGTAGAAAAAGATGTTATCGAACGTGCTGCGACGGATGAGGAAGTTGAGATGACTGCCGTAAGAATGCCCGAGCCCGTCGCTGTTATTCACCAGCACGTGAATTCTGCGATCGGCCGGTCGTTCCTGGTTGGCGCGCTTGCAGGCCCTCTTCGCGGTCTCGAGCATTGCGTGCCAGGCCGCAACGTGATCGAAGGCGCTCTTCACTTCAGGAATACAGAGTTCGAGATGGTTAAGATCGATGTACGCGCAGCCGCCGTTTTCGCTGAGGAACCGCCTGCCCACATCCTGCCAATTCCAGTTCGAGCGCGTGGTGGAGGACGATGCCTCGTTACTATATGTGGCGACGGCATATGACGCCTGCGATCCGTGAGAGATCCAATTGCCAGGCTTCATGCCTTTCTGCAAAGGCTGCCCGTGAATTTGATTGAGCAGCGCGCACGATGCCTCGTGCCCTGTGCCGCCGGCAAGACTTGCGCCGTCAACAAAGTTTCCCAGTTCGATATCGGCGCCGCAGAGCTTGGGAAGAGCTCCACCGCCGGTTTTCAAGCTATGCGACTCGCTCATCTCAGGTTGCCTCCACCCGGTAACGATGCGGGGTGTTGACCTTGCGCAGGATGGGATCGATGCGAACCACATCGATGTCCTGCGGCAGATTGCGAAGGTAGTTGCGCGCGTTGTGCGTGGTAAGCGCGCGCGGGGCAGTGGTAAAGAAGTCAAAGACGCCGGCGGCAATGTCCGCGGTGTTCAGTCCCTCCGGGCCGCCGTCGGTCTCTCTAACGCATGCCCGCTCGATTGCGGTCTGGGCAATCGATTGAAGCTGCGCGCCGCTGACCAGGTCGGCTGCACGAACCAGGTGTTGCCTGCCGTCGCGCAGTGTCAGCTGTGCCAACTCCGTGTCAGTGTTCTGCGCGTACAACTGTGCCACGGCCAGGTCGAGCAGCGCGTCGCGCGCAGCAACCTGGCCTTCGCCACTTGCGGCATAAGGAATATCGGCGGGCAGATGCCGCTCAAGAATGGCGCGCGCGGCTTTGGCCCGGGGTTGCGGAAAATGCAACACCAGATCGCCGAGCCTGCCGGGCCGAAGCAAGGCCGGATCAAGAGCACCGAGCCGGTTGGTGGCCGCGAGAACCACAACGTTTTCGCGGTCTTCAAAGCCGTTGAGCTCGGCCATGAAGCAGTTGAGCATTCGGTCGTCGATGCGATGCATGGACTCGCCGCGGTTTGAGCCTATAGCGTCGACCTCATCCCAGAACATCACCACAGGAATGCGGGGCTCGGCAACCGCAGCCTCGCGCGCAATGCGAAAGATTTCTCTATAGTGCTCTTCGGTCTGCCCGTACCACATCGAATTGAGCTGGCCCGGACGCACATTGATGAATCGGGACTGGCCGCTCCGAGAGAGATCGGCCAGAAAATTACAGGCCGCACGCGCAACTTTGGTTTTTCCGTTGCCTGGTGGCCCCTCCATCAGGACCGACCTTTTTCTCGGCAGCCTATACTTCGAAGCGGTTTGCGGATTCAAGAAGTGCAGCGTCATCATCTGCTTCAACTGCTCAATCTCGCGGTCGAGCCCGCCTATCTCCGCGAAGGTGTCGCTGGGAGTGGATTCGAGGAAATACTCATCGCCACGCGAGCGCTCGATCTTCTCGAAGGCGAGGCCCGCGCCGCGGTGAAAGCGGACGCCATCGCCGGCCTTGAGAGCAGCGCCGCGCAACTCGTGCCTGGCCAGAACCACAAACTCCTCATCGCGCGCCCGCAGCACCAGGCGCCCGTCGGGCAGGCTGCGGCTGTAAGCGGCAACGTCGCCGGCCGGGAAGCCAGGTCCCTCGGACTTTGCAATCACGCAATTGCGTTCGTGCGTAAGTAAAACCTCGTCGCCGGGCACCAGTCCGTCGAAAGCAAAATCGCTGCCGGCCTGCACCAGGCGCCGCTCCTCGCCGCTCTGCACGATGGCGAAATCCACGCCGTTCATGCAGGTTTTGCCCAGGTAGACGGTGGGAAAGAATGGCGGCGCGGTGAGGCTGGCGACTACTTCGTGCAGTTTGCCCTGCTCCTCTTCGACTGACGATAAGGCGGAATCGAGCTGGAAGAGGCGATCGAGTAGAAAACGGTCGATGTTCGCGGCGCTCTCGATGTTGCTTTCGCGGACGCGGCCAAGCAACTCCAGCCTCTCATCGAAAGAAAGTGGACCCTCGCGCGGGGCTGCGATGTCGCGCAGCATTTGTTCCGCGATGCTGACTTGTTCTGGGAGTTTACGCGCCATTGAGTGTGTCCTCCAATACATAGAATCCGCGGGTTTGCGTGAAGCCTTCCCGATTACCGAACATGCTGAAGGTGAGATCGGTGAAGGCGGTGTCGTTGGCGACGATAGCGATCGACCAGGGTGCTTGAAAAGCTGCGCGCATAACGGCCTCGTCGTCGGCGCTGAAGAAATCTTTCGCAAAACGGCATGATTTTTGCGCCTCCAGTGCGCACAGCCTTCCTTTACACCAGGTACGAACCGGATGTGAGTGGTAGTACCCGAGGAAGCATTCTCCACGATTGCGAAGCCGCAGACCAGCGTCGGCCGCCGACCAGGTTTGGGGAGTGAACGTGAGTTTCACATTACTGCCGATGCTGTGCTCCGCAGGAATGGCCGCGGTGATTTCGGCAAAGATCTCCGCCGCGTGCGGATCGCGCCAGAGCTTTCCAATAAGCACGCCGCCGGTTTCGGTGCCTTCGTGTGCTCGCGTCTGCGCGGCAGTTTCTTCCAGCACCCGAGCCGCCACAAACACCGGCATGTCGCCATTGCAAATAGTTCCGCTCGCTTTGGAGGCGGCAAGAAAGGCGCTCAGCGGCGCGTCGCGCGCGGGAACTGGCGGCGAGGCGTTCGAAACGCGAAGGCTGCCGTGGCTCTCGAGTTGCGCGGGCGCGGGATGGGCGATCAGGAGATAGGAATAGTACTCGCCTTCGCGGAGCTTCTTCTGCTCCACGTATATCGAGGCAAGAGCGTTGGCGAAATCGCGAAAATGCTCGTTGGAAAAGGCGCGGGCAACTTGCTCGCGGCCTGCCTGCTCGATTTGGACGCGGTAGCCGCTGCAGCAGGGTTCGCCCAAAGTTTCTTCCCACAGCGGAAGAACGGACGCGGCTCCATCTCCGTCGAGGCTGAGTTGGCCCCGGCGTTGAAAATAGAAACGCGTCCACTCGTACACCGCTTCCCAGTCGCGCTTCGCCTCAACGGTTCCAATGCTGGTTCCGTCTTCGGCAAACATCGCCAATGCGAATCGATATGGAAGGGTCAAGGGCATGCAGGTCTCCGGCTTGAGCCGTTTACACTAACCGGCGTCGACGTTGGGTTGAAGGGTGAGGCGATCGTGGCTTTCAAGGATGTCTCCAATGCGTTCGGCGGAGTGCAGATTCACACCCGTCCTTTCGAGCCGTGCCTGGTAAGTGAGCGGAGCTCCGCCGGTGTCGTTCTTAGGCAAATTCATGTGCCCAAGCACCTCCCGGATCAGTTCCCCGACCGTGTTGGCAGTGGGCGCATTCGCAACCGAAAGCACTTTCTGGCCTGACACGTCGCTGATTTCAAGTTCGATTTCTGCTGGTTTGCCCATAGTCATTTCTCCTGTTCATTGATTGGCGCGTGGGTTGATTGAGGGATTGCGGGCGGCCAGGTAGCACCGCGCCGCTCGGTCGTTGAGCAGCACATTGGCTTCACGCGCGCAGGCGCGATGGGCCACCGAGAGCGCGGCCAGAGCGTGGTCGAGCTCTTCCGGGGCAGGCAAGACTGGAAGCCCCGCCTGGAGCCCAAAGACCTCCTGATTTCCAGATTGCCTCGTCGCGCGAATCAGACGCATCTCCCGTGTGACAGTGAGAAGGAAGATAGTAAGCGCGTCTGGGACCGCTCCATCAGCACGGTTGCACCGAACCAATTCCACACTCGCGGCAATGCCGCTCTTGTCGATGCAAATGAGCGCGGGCGGCGCGGAAACCGATTCGATCTCTACTGCAAACTCATCAGAACCGCGCCTGGTGAACTGCCACGAAGATTCGCGTGTGGCTTCGTTAAAGTGGTCGAGATGGCCGCTCGTTGCGGCTGCGGCAGGCTCTGCCGAATGAGTCCGATCCGCGCCAAGGGCCGCAAGAGCGCCAACTCCCTGGTGAAAGCCGTCCAGAACCCAGTGCAGCCGGGCGATCAACTGGGGCTCTTCGAGAAACGCAATGTCAGAGTGCAGCCGAAGGATGCGGCTCGACGCATCGAGGACCATCTTGACACCGTTGTGCAACAAAGCATTGGCAGAGATGGCCCGCTCCAGCATTGAGAGACCATCGACGGTAGTCTCTGCGTCGCAAGCAAGACTCACAAATCCCTCGTGAAGCGAGACGGCAACAGGAAGGCGCGTGCCGTTGAGCATGGCGCACTGCCATCTCCATTTGCCAACCGGCTTTACCTCCTGGCAGTATTTGCCCAGCGCCCGGGACACAGTGGAAGCGGTCTCTGCAGCAAAGCTCATAGTGCCTTCACCTCCAGGTTCAGGGCGCGCCGTTTGAGTGGGCGTTTGTCGATTGGGAAGCGGTCCTGATGTGCGCGCGCCCAGGCGCAGGCCGGCTTGTTGAGCGCGTTGTCTTCGCGCGGGTTGTACTTCTGGTAGGTGAGAATGTCAAACACCTGGTAGAGAATGTCGACCAGCCGCCCACCGGGATTCAGCTTGCCGATGCAAATCAACGGCAAATCGGGACTGACATTCGGATGCCAGACTCGGGGAGTGAGCAGCCGCAGCATTTCGAACGGGTCGGCTCTGCGCAGGTAATCAGGAGGAAACCATACGCCAAGCTGAAAGTGGTCGGCTTGGGCGATCTCGCCATCGCTATCGCGAACCAGGCTCTTGCAGCGGAACTCGGCCACAAAGTGAGGAGGCGTAAACGGAGGCACGTGCAGGCTAAGCAGATCGCTCGACTGCGCAAGCTCCATTCCTTCCTCGAACTGACGCCGAATGAAACGCTCGAAGATGGGATCGTCCCCGCCGAAATTTTGCATCTCGTTCACGCGGCCTCCTTGAGCACACGGTGGCGGCCGTAGCTTGAAACAATGTCTCCCGCGCGAACGCCGGTGCTTGAGAGTGTAAGGTCCAGGAAATCGGCGGCATTCGCCTGGTCAAGGTGATCGAAATAGCCGAAATCGGCAGGCGTCATGCGAAGGTTGCACGTCGAGCAGCGCGCCAATGGCCGGTTCATGCGCAGCGCGTCGTCGCGGCGGCCACATCCGGGGCAAACCAGCCCGCGAGCAAAACGTTGACCCTCGACTCGCAGGCAGCCTAGCGCGCGCAGCGCGTCGCCAATAGTAGTGGAGCCGACGGAGCAGACCCAGGGCTCAAGATGCCAGACTCTGTGATCGAAGCGGCACCTCGAATTACGGTATTCCGCGGTTAACCGCATGGTGTGGTGCTCGGAATCCACCATCAACTGCCTGCCGCCGAAATCGCCGGGCGCTGCGTCGCGAACAAACTTCGCAACCTGAAGCGCCGCAAGCGATGCAGCGAGCGCGCCCAGGGCCGAGGAAGCCATCGACGAGAAGCTGATGGCTCCTGCCCCGCAGAGATACTCCTGCTCGAGGAGCGCGTATTCGCCATCCGGGCCGGGATTCCACGAGCACTCCAGGCACGGCGAGTCATGGTTGGGCCGATACGTAGTGACGCGTGCAAGATTCTGACTGCCTAAGATGCCGCAGTCGATCCAGGGAGTGTTCAATCTCCATGAGATCTCATTCAAATGCTGCCGGGCCAGCCTGGAATCGAGACACCCGGTGAAGAGGCTGCACACCAGAAGCCCTCGCGGAACGTCTTCGATGCGAGCCTGCAGGGGTACAACATCGAGATCGGGGCGGATGGAGTGCAGCTTCTCCGCCTGCACCTCGACCTTCGATCGCCCGAGATCGGAGCGCTCGATGTTCTGCGTGGCAACGTTGCTTTCGATAGCGGCGCTGTTGCTCGATTCCTCGTACGTATCGGGATCGACCAGGGTGATGCGCTTGATTGCCGGAATCCGCGCCAGGTGCGGCAAAAGATGCGAGCCAATGTTGCCGGCGCCAGCCACGACTATATGCAGAGCCCCCATGGAATCACTCCTCCGGAGTCCACGTGAATCCCGCGTCGAGCGCGGTGTCAGTTTCGCAAAAGACGCATTTCTGCGCGTAGGTCCAGCAGGGCAAGCCGGGAGCCTGGTCATACCAGACTCCGCAACCCGGGCAGCGAATGGCCGGCGCGTTCGTTTCGATCTGCTGCCGGCAGCGGCCGCAAAAAACGGCGCGCTCCGCACCGGGGAACGGCTCGACAACGGCGATGCTCTCTGTCGAAAAGAAATAGCGAGCGGAGCTGCCGACGCGAATCTCGTCGCGATCGGTCAAGACGCACAAACCAGCAGCGGGCGCGCGGCCGTTGAGACGAACCCCGAGGCCGGGCGAAGCAATAAGCGCCCAGGTCCCCACTCCGGCTGCGTCCACCCTCGCGAGCCGCGCAAAGCTCGCGCCGGCCGCATACACCGGCTCATCGCCGCCGTTGGGGCCGCACACCTCAATTGACGGAACCGCGCCCGGCGAACCAAGTTCAAAGAACGGCGACGCAAGTTTTTCTGCGTTCCATCCTGCTTCGCTTTGAATCCAGAGATGAGCCATGGAGCTTCGCAACCTTACTGCTACAACTCATGCTCATGCCAGCGAACAGAGATTGAGAAATCACCTCGCGTCTGCGCCGATGACGCCACTGCCGAATGCAAGGAAATGTGGGAGATACAGACGTCTGGCCATCATCGCGAAACACTTCCAGTCACAGCGGCTATGCAAGCGCCGTCAGGAGTTTTCGGATAATGCAAGACCGAGGCATGCTTCCAAGGCAACTTTATGGGCAATTCCACCAACACTCAGCGATATCACTGTCGATTACAAATTGCTGACACTTACCTTTGGTCGCCGGCAGTGCTACCGGAACTCCCCCAACGCGAAGTCAATCAATGATTACGCTTGATGGAGCGGGCAATTAATTCAGCAAAATTGTCTGCCCACTCCTCCGCTGTCGAAGCGCATGGAATAACCAGATCGAATTCAGCGTCGCTGTATTGGGGATTTTCGCTCTGAAACAGGATCAGAGGGACAGCCGAGGTTGCTCTTACCAAAGACACGACCTGGTCCGGCACAGTCCCATTGCTCTCTGCAATCGCCACTGCATCGGCCCTCATAACCCCCACCATAGCTGCATGGAGTTCTGCAAGTGAGACGCACTCACTTACTGAATAACCCATTTCACGCAAGGCAGCAACCTGATTGCAAACGTCGTCGCCATAGTGAACAATTCTGACAGCCACTCTTCAAACCTCCAGCGCAGTGCCGAGAAGCGGCCCTGCGGCAACGGGAAAGGCTGCAATCGAGTGGCCAAGCCTCAGCCAGAGACCTGCTGTCAATCAAAGTTGTGTGGTGTGTGGGAATTACGCGGCGGCGGGGTACAGTGTTGCTCGCCATTGAAAGCCCTTTAACGATGTATTAATTACATGCGTTGTGAACGCAATCGAGTAATGCTTTGGGCACACACGAGCGTAATGCTTGCGTCGACGATCTTAGCCAACCAAACTGCCATTGGGCCGCATCGGTTGGCGTGCTCTCTCACTGAATCGCCACTCCTGTCGCGTATTCCGTCACCAGTTTTGCGCTAGCTGCATCGTTCAGCGCGCGCCCCTGGTAACTCAGCCCATCAATCGCCACGTTATCCACTCCATGTTCCGCGTCAAACCCCGCGATCACGCTATAAGGCAGCGCGCCCGCCACCACTTGCAGGTTCTTCACCGTGATGTTGCGAATGTGCCCACGCCTCGCCGCCAGCGATGCCTTTTCGCCCGGCAGATAACAAAGCAACGCATCCCATGTTCCACCATGATCGGTGCGCTGGTTGATTTCAGCCTTGCTCGAAGGCCGATCGGGCCCATAAGGCGCGTACAACACGGCAAAGTCGATCAGCTTTCGATGCGCGTCTTCCACGCGAATGTTGTTGTAACTCACATTCTCTATCACGCCCGAATCTCCGTTGTGAATGCTGATCGCCGCGCCCCGCTCCACGTGAATCATGTCCACGTCTTCGACGTGCACGTCGCCGATTGAATGGCTCCGGTTTTCAAATCCAATCTCCACACCGTTGCCGCCGTTCGGCATATCCCACAGCACAGAGTGCCGAACCCAGATGTCGGTCACCGTAACGTCGGCCAAATTCTTCACCACCACGCAGTCGTCGTTGGTGCGCACAAAAACGTTCTCCACAACCACGTGGCTTGAAGAATCGATATCGATGCCGTCATCTCCATTCCAATCACCCGGATTCAGAATCCTGATGCCATCGATCTTTGTCCCGTTGGCCCTGCGCAGATGCACCGTCCATTCATGGCTGTTGAAGATGGTGATGCCCTCGATCCGTGCATCCTGTGTTCCATCGAGCAAAATGGGCCCCTGATCGTTGTAGCCACCACTTCCTTTCGCAAACTCCGATCCATCGAGCACGCCGTGACCCAGCACGGAGATACCGCGCACATTGCGCGCGCGAATCATCCCCTTCACCCAAGCCCCTGCCGCCAGGTACACCGTCTCGCCCGACTTAAGATCGATCAGCCCTGCCTCGTGTATCCCCGGACCAAAATAATGCACCTGCGGCCCGGTTACCGGCACGTCGGTTCCTGCCGCCTGGTACGGGAAGAGATGTACAACCTGCGAGAGGTCGTCGTTGAACTCAACCGTGAGTGGGGTCGCACTCTTGATTGCGACGCGAATATCGCGGTGGTTCGGCCCAATGGCATAAGCAACCTGCGCAGACAGCGGCCGCACGTTCACCCAGCGCACGTCGAAGCCTGCGTGAATCACGATCTCCGATTGACCGGCCTCCGCAAAAATCGCGAAACTCCCGCTGCGAAAATCGTGCAACTCCAACGGTCGCCCGTCCAGCCTCGCCGAAAACACCGGCAGCGGCTCCGGCGGACACGCCAGCCCCGGCGCATCCTGCGCCCGCAACTTTGCTACCGCTCCCGACGTAGCCGCGACCGCGAGCCAAATAGCCAAACCAGCCAACCACCAACCGCACTCTAATCTCAAGGGCCTCTCCCTTTTTCCGTTCGGGATATCAAAGGATTACTCTACTGCGCCGCACCTGTATCGGACACCCGAGCGCCCGGCCCTACCGGATTACCACCCCCCGGTCAACGCTCCGCCCGCTCAACCGTCTAAACTGCTGTCAGCAGTACAGCGGTTCCAGAATTGCGGTAATTCGGAACCACGGCTGCCAAGTGGCATTTTCCTTAAGAAAGTGCCACCTTTCACCAATCTCAAGAAAGCACATGAATTCTGGAACCGCTCTACTCAGCCGGGAACCCCTATGAAGATCACACCTTATCTCGCTTTCGCCGCTTCTGTTGCCCTTGCCGCTTCCTTCGCCGCGCCTGCCGTCGCCCAGGCTCCCCCGGGCAATCAGCCAGTCGCCACGCTCAGGGTCCAGGCCAACGAGGTTCTGCTCCCCGTCACCGTCCGCGACAAGAAGGGCAACCTGGTGACCAACCTCACCGCGGCCGACTTCACCCTGACTGAAGATAACCGGCCCCAGGTCATCAAGAGCTTCTCCATTCAGAGCAACCTGCCCTTTCTCTGCGGACTTGTGGTGGACACCAGCCGCAGCGTCTCCGGCGCCATGGACAGCGAGCGCGCCGCGGCCGGCAAGTTCGTCGACCTGATGCTGCCGGCGGACCCCAAAGACGCTAAAAATGGCGACCAGGCATTCCTTATCCACTTTGATCGCGAGGTGGAGCTGCTTGAAGACTTCACCAACTCCCGCGACAAACTGCATCGCGAGCTAACCGAGATGGGACCGACCGCGAGCGAGCGCAACAATCCCAGCGGCCCTGAAACCGGCGACGACAGCGGCAATGGCGGAAATAGCGGCGGCAATGGCGGCAGCAGAATCCATGGCGGCGGCGGTACCCAGCTCTACGACGCTATCTACCTCGCGTCCGATGAGATCATGAAGCCTAAAGAAGGGCGCAAGGCCCTTATCGTCTTCTCTGACGGCGTTGACCGCGGCAGCAAAGAGACCATCAACGAGGCCATCGACGCAGCCGATCACGCCAACGTCTCCATTTACACCATCTACTTCAAAGGCGAACAGGAGCGCAGCGATAACGGCTTTCCCGGAGGCCATCATGGCGGCATGGGCGGAGGCTATCCCGGAGGTGGCTACCCAGGCGGTGGAGGGGGCTATCCCGGAGGCGGCTATCCGGGCGGCGGAGGAGGAGGCGGACGCCGCTCTCAGACACCTGGCGTTGACGGCAAGAAGATTATGACGGAGCTGGCCACGCGCACCGGCGCGCGCTGGTTTGAGGCCAAGAAGAAAGACAACCTCGACGATATCTACAACCAGATCGCCCAGGAGCTGCGCGGGCAGTATCTGCTGAGCTACACGCCCGACAAGAGCGATGACGACGGCGCGTACCACAAGATCTCTCTGAAAGCCAAGAAGGACGACTACATCGTGGTCACGCGCGACGGCTACTTCGCGCCTGGCGGCAACTCAAACTGACTTGAGAGTCTCTTCCTCGGTGACTACGAAGAAGTGGTGCAGATCTGCCTTGCCGAAGGCGGTCGTGATGGCTACATCTGAGGCGTCGCGGCCGGTCGCCATCAGCACGCGCCCGATGCGCGGCTGGTTGTTGCGGGCATCGAATGTCCACCACTGGCCGTCGAGCCAGGCCTCAAACCAGGCGCTGAAATCCATGGGAAGCACGACTGGAACGCCGATGTCGCCGAGATAGCCTGTCGCATATCGAGCGGGGATGTTGAGGGCGCGGCAGAAGGTGATGGCGAGATGCTGGAAGTCGCGGCATACGCCCACGCGCTCGGTGTAGACGTCAAGGGCGGTCTTGGTGGGGCGAGCCTGCTGGTAGTTAAATGCAACGTTGTTGTGGACCCAGTTGCAGATGTATTGCACCCTGTTCCAGCCGGGATCGACAGTTCCAAAGAGTTCAAAGGCTATGTTGCTGAAGCGATCGACCTCGCAATAGCGGCTGTTGAGCAAATAGCTGAGCACGTGGTGCGGCAGATCGCCGACGGGCGCTTCGCGGGCGGCGAGATTGAGGGTGTCAGGGAATCCGCTGTCGCGAATCAGAGAGGAGCTGCTCAGCCGCAGCGATCCCGCGGGAGCGACGAAGCGCGCGCAACGGTTTCCGAAGCCATCAATATAACTGGTGACTGGAATGTTCGGCTCGACGTGCAGCTCGTCGGGCTCGAGCAGGTCGTGGACGCGGGAGGGGTGAACGTTGAGCAGCGCGACCATGGCGATCGGCGCGGGAATCTCGAATTGAATGTCGTATCCCAGGCGAATCAGCATTGGCGGCTCCGAACCCCTTGTCCTGATAGTACTTGGATGCGCATGAGCGCTTATAAGGATTTGGGCGGAGGGGGCGGGACGATTGCTGCTTGATTGCGCGCGACGGCTGCTACGCGCCAGGCGGCATTTTCTTGTTTGGAGATGCGGGATCAGGCTTGAATTTGGGCCAAAAACCGTGAAACTGTGACGGGGTTGCCTCTAAGCTGTTGATTCCGTTTAGTGGGGCTTCACCGTTTCACGGGGAAAAAACCCTTTGCCGGCTGAATGTTCCTTATCGGTTCGAAATGTATTGGGGCGGGGCCGATTGAGGAACCGGAATTTGGCTGCTTTACCACTCATACAGCGATTATGCGCCGACGAGGGGAAATTGCATGCAAAGGGCGGGATGTTTTTTTTAGCTTCTAGCTGCTAGCTATTGGCTATTGGCTCGCCGGAGGGGGCGACACACCCTGTCGCTTCGGGACGGGCTGTATGATTTCCAAATGCCCCCTATCGAGAAGAGCATCAACGTAAATCGGCGGAGTTTTCTGCTGCGGGCAGGCGCGGTGTCCCTCAGCTCGGGGATTCTGGCCACAGAGGCGTCGGCTGCGGAGGACGTGAGCGCAGCTGACCGCGAACGTATGCGATCCGTCGCCGCATTCGCTGCGGAGACGCTGAGCACCGATCATCCCATGGCCTTCGGCGCAGAGATTGTGAGCACGGCTACCGGCGAGCGGCTGATGCGCGCAGTGAATCGGGTCGGCCCCGACCACGATCCCAGCGCCCATGCTGAAACCCTGACCATTCGACTGGCTTGCGCCACGCTGGGCACGGGATCACTGAAGGGCTACACCCTCTATACGACCTGCGAGCCGTGCGCGATGTGCATGGCCTGCGCACTCTGGTCGGGCCTCGACCGGCTGGTGTTTGGCGTCACCATTGCCGATGCGGGCCAGTTTGTTTCACAGATTACGATCCCGGCCAAAGAGGTAGCCCGCCGCACCGACATGCACTGTGTAGTGGCCGGCCCCGTCGAGCGCGAGCTATGCATGAAACTCTTTACCGATCCCCGCATGCAAAAGACCTTTGCAATGTGGAAGAAGAGTTGAGCGAACGCGGGGACCTGGAGTCAGATGTTTTCTAACCGTGACGAGTGCCGCTTCTGACGGCGGGTCGATAAGAGCAAGCTGGCGTGTCTCAATCAAGGAGCATTTGGGAGAGGTGCGTTTGCCGTTACCGATCCTGCCAGACCGTGGGTTTCTGCCTGCCAATTGAGGTTGGGAGTCCCCACGGTGCCGAAGAGCGAGAGAGCAAGGGAGCGAGGGAGTGGCTCGGTGCTATGTCGAACACCTGGCTGCAGTTTCCGATCCAAAAACTTCGGCATGAAGGCAACACCGGCGACGCTGCGGGCATCGGAGATTAAGTCGCAGTATCTAGATGCCAATTTAAGCAGGGTTTGGGTCCGGTGCGGGAATCGGACGGCTCTTGACGTGTACGCGCGGCGAACTTTGCAGCAGGACCGGGCTCATTGTTCTTGGGAGTTAAGTTCAATGCAGCAAGACATCAGCCCCAGCCATGACTTAAACGTTGACGGCACCGAACCGGCAACGCAACGTGAGATGCCCAGGCTGGTGGAGGAATACGACTGGGCGGCTACTCCGCTGGGGCCTGCCGACGCATGGCCTGACAGCCTGAAGGCCGTGGTTCGCATACTTCTGACCTCGCGGTTTCCCATGTGGATGGCGTGGGGGCCTGAGCTCACAATGTTCTACAACGACGCCTACCGCCGTGTCACGCTGGGCAAAAAGCACCCCTGGGCGCTGGGCAAACCCGCGGCGAAGGTGTGGTCGGAGATTTGGAAAGATGTTGGCCCGCTCATTGAGCAGGTTATGGAGACAGGCAAGGCTACCTGGGAAGAGACGCTTCTGCTGATCCTTGAGCGCAGCGGATATCCCGAGGAGACTTACCACACTTTTTCGTATAGTCCGCTGGCCGGCCCCGATGGCCGCATTGTGGGCATGTTGTGCGTGGTGATGGAAGATACCGTGCGCGTAATTGGCGAACGGCAGCTGGCCTCACTAAGCGCCTTGTCAGGAGCGCTGGGGGGCACAATTTCGTTGCAGGACGTGTTTGCCGCCATCGAGCACGGACTCGCAAATCAGAAAGATATGCCGTGCACGCTCACATACCTGTTCGATGAAAGCGGCAGCCGGCTTAAACTCGTCTCGCGAACTGGCATCGATGCCGGTCATCCTGCTGCATCGCTTTTGATCGACCCGGTGGAATCCCCTGCTTCATGGCCGATTCACCGGGTTTTGAGCGCAAGTCGCGGATTTACGGTTGAAAACCTCCACGAGCTGTTTCCCGATCTTCCGCCTGGATGCTGGGACAGGCCGCCCGCGCGCGCGCGCCTGGTTCCGATCGCGCGCCAGGGTCAGGACAAGCCGGTCGGCATCTTCATCACGGCTCTGAATCCCTATCGCCAGTTCGATGGGTTTTACGAGGGATTTCTGGACCTGATCACCGGCCAGATTGCGGCCAGCATTACCAACGCCAACGCGTACGAGCAGGAAAGAAAACGCGCCGAAGAACTGACCGAACTTGACCGCGCCAAGACCACGTTCTTCAGCAACGTGAGCCACGAGCTGCGAACTCCGCTAACCCTGATTCTGGGCCCCATTGAGGATGCGCTCACCAGCCAGTCGCCGCCTTCGCCGCAAAGTCTTGAGATGCTGCACCGGAACGCGCTGCGGCTGCTGAAGCTGGTAAACGGCCTGCTCGATTTTGTCCGCATTGAAGTTGGAAAGCTGCGCGCCACGTTTGAGCCGACAGACATCTCCGCGCTCACGGCCCAGTTAGCCAGTGTCTTCCGTTCCGCGGTGGAGCGGGCCGGCTTGCAATTGATAGTGGATTGCCCGCCTGTGGCGAATCCGGTGTACGTTGACCGCGAAATGTGGGAGAAGATTATTCTCAATCTCGTCTCGAACGCGCTGAAATCAACTTTCGAAGGCGAAATCCGCGTAGCGGTGCATTCGGTGGGCGAGCAGGTTGAGATTTCGGTGAGCGATACGGGAACGGGCATTTCGGAAAGCGACTTGCCCAATCTGTTTCAGCGATTCAGGCGGATTGACGGCGCGCGCCGCCGCAGCCATGAGGGCAGCGGCATTGGCCTGGCGCTGGTGCAGGAGCTGGTGGAGCTTCACGGCGGATCTATCAACGTAAAAAGCGCGGTTGGAGTGGGAACTGAGTTCACAGTTAGCCTTCCATATGGGCATGAGCACTTGTCTCGCGGCCAGGTGGTGAGTAACCGGCAAACGGAGGCTTCGCTTCAGGGATCGTCGGTTGCTTACGTGCAGGAGGCGATGGGCTGGCTTAGTAATGGCAATCGGCTGAAGGGCGAAGTTGCTGTTGTCGCGAATGTGGATGATCCGCGCAAAGCCGGCGGCGCTTCTGCCGGGCGCAAGCCGGTAATTCTGCTGGCAGACGACAACGCCGACATGCGCGAATATGTGTCGAGCCTGCTGGCCGGGCGCTTCAAACTGGTGGAGGCGGGCAGCGGCAAAACCGCGCTTGCTGAAGCGGAGCGGTTGCTGCCCGATCTTGTGCTGACCGACGTAATGATGCCGGACATGGATGGGTTCGCGCTGCTCGCAGCCTTGCGGCAGAATGCAGCCACCCGAAGCGTACCGGTGATTATGCTGTCGGCGCGAGCCGGTGAAGAAGCGCGCATCGACGGCATTGACGCGGGCGCTGACGACTATCTGACCAAACCCTTCAGCGCGAGGGAACTGCTAGCCCGTGTGGATGCGCAGTTGAAGCTGGCGCGGGTGCGCAAAGAGGCCGTGGAGCAGCAAGCCGCGCTCAACCTTGAGGTCTCAAAGGCCAAACGCTTTGCGTGGGAAGCCCTGGAACACATTCCCGATATCTTCTACACTTTCGACCGCGAATTCCGTTTTACTTACATGAACGCCATCGGCGCAAAATTAGGTCAGCGGCTGGGCAGGCAGCTTCTAGGAGAGTGTATATGGGACGTGGGTCCGGAACTCCGCGGCGGCGTTGTGGAGTTGAACCTCCGGCGGTCGATGGAGCAACACGTTGCGCTCGAATTCGATCACTTCTATGAGCCATTCGACACCTGGTTCCACACCAATGTCTATCCGCTGCCGGGCGATGGCATGCTCATGTACTCGCGCGACGTCACCGACGCGCGGAAAACCGAAGCGGCGCTGAGAAAGTCAGAACAGCTGGCAGCCGCGGGCCGGCTTGCCGCAAGCATGGCTCACGAGATCAACAATCCCCTTGAAGCCGTAACCAACTTGCTCTTCCTCGCAGCGATGGACAGCAGCATAACGGGCAATTCGCGCCGTTTGCTTGAAGAAGCCGACCGGGAGCTGAGGCGTCTTGCGCACATAGCCTCGCGAAGCCTCAAATTCTACCGCCAGCATAGTGCGCCGGTTTTGACTTCGCTTGAAGAGCTAATCGAATCGGTTCTGTTTTTTTACGAGACAGAATTCAAAACGCGCCAGATGAAACTGGAACGCCGTTACCGCCCCGCTCCGCGGGTGCTGTACCATCCAGACGAATTTCGGCAGGTCATCACCAACCTGATCGGCAATGCGATGGATGCGCTGTCGCGCCACGGGCGTCTTGTGGTCGCGGTTCGGGCTGCCACCGGCGCCGATGGCGGCACGGGCGTAGCCGTGACTATAGCGGACAATGGATCGGGCATGGACCGCGAAATGCGCACGCGGCTCTTTCACCCCTTTGCCACCACCAAGGGTGAGGCTGGCACCGGCCTCGGACTTTGGGTATCGAAGGGCATTCTCGACAAGCACAACACAACGGTTGCAGTTCGCAGCAAACCCGGCTGCGGCACTGTCTTCAGGCTTTTTGTGCCGGTGGAGACGATGGAGAGCGAGGGAGCGAGGGAGCGAGGGAACGAGGGAACAAGGGCCGGGAATCGTTTCTGAACCACTCGTAGATTGATGATGCGCCGAAGAGGGAAATTGCGTGCAAACGGGCTAGCTGCTAGCTAACAGCTCTTAGCTCTTAGCTCTTAGCTCTTAGCTCTTAGCTCTTAGCTCTTAGCTCTTAGCTCTTAGCTCTTAGCTCTTAGCTCTTAGTTCTTAGCTTGTGATTGCGGGTGCGGGCGGGGAGAACAAAATCCTGCGGCATTCAAAGAAAGTTGGAGTTCTCAGCCGTGCTCGGTGAGGGCCTCGGCAATTTGGCGGCAAGCTTGGCGAACGTCGAGGGAGAACTCAGGCGTAGAAGTTTGCGCTATCCCAGGTTTCGAAATCGAGGCCTTGGGCACCCAATCTTAATGGTTGATTGGGAAGTAGTCCACCCGCCAAAATTTTCCCCAGAATTAATATTTCGAGGACTATCAATGCCAAAAGAGAGTATCCTCTCGGACAGATTTGCATGTCGAACATTTACAGCGCCCTACTCAATAGGCCGCTCGCTCGTTACGCACTGGCGGTCGTCGTCGTAGCCTTGTCCTTTCTGCTGCGATCCGGAATCACTCTGTTCATTGGCGCGGAACTGCCCCCGTTCATCTTCCTCTATCCCGCCGTCATGATCGTTGCCGTCCTGGGTGGCCTGCGTCCGGGACTGCTCGCCACCATCCTGGCCATGCTGGGGACGGACTACTTTGTATTTGCCCCCATTCACCATTTCGCTATCAGCAAGCCTTCAGATGTCATTGCTCTCCTCGTTTTTGCCGCAATGGGCATACTAATGAGCCTGCTGGCCGAGGGCCACCAACGGAGCCAGAGAGCCATCGCCGCCTATCAGTTAGAGAGGGCTTTGCGCGAAAACGAGGCCCTCTATCAAAATCTTTTCGACTCGATGGATGAAGGGTTCTGCATCATCGAGGTTCTATTTGATTCCGGCAGCAAGCCCATCGACTTCCGATTACTCGAAATCAACCCCGCATATGAAAAGCAAACTGGCATCCTCAACCCGTTGGGCAAGACGATGCGGGAGATTGCCCCGTCTCTTGAAGAGCATTGGTTCGAGCTTTATGGCAAGGTCGCACTCACTGGAGAGCCCGCACATTATGTCAACGAAGCCAGGGCACTCAATGGTTACTATGACGTTCGCGCCTATCGTGTAGGAGAACCCGAACAACGCCGGGTTGCAGTCGTCTTTAACGAGATTAGCGTGCGCATGCGAGAGGAAGCGCATATCCGGCAGCTCAACCGAGTCTACTCGGTCTTGAGCGATATCAACCAGACCATCGTGCGCGAGAAAGATTCCCAGGCAATGCTCGAAGCCGCCTGCCGCATCGCGGTGGACAAGGGGCAATTCCGCATGGCGTGGATCGGGATGGCCAATCCCGCAACAGGCGTGCTGGAACCTGTCGCCTCCAGAGGCATGATCGATGATTATCTGAATCGGGCGAAAATCGATCTTCTGGACCCGAAGACTGCCACCGGACCGGCGGCGCGCTGCTTCCACACCGGAGAGCACGCCATCTGCAACGACATTGAGCACGAGCTCTACCGGCCTTGGATGAGCTACGCATTGGAGCTCGGCTATCGGTCTATGGCATCGTTTCCACTCCGTTGCGAGGGGCAGGCCGTTGGCGTTTTCAATCTCTATGCTAGCGAGCTGGCATTCTTCGACGAAGAAGAGACCAAGTTATTGGATGAGTTGGCGATGGATATCTCCTTCGCACTTGAAGTCGCACGGAATGAAAAGAACCGGAGGCGCGCCGAACAACACGTCCGGCAGCTCAACCGTGTCTACTCAGTCCTCAGCGGCATCAACGAGATCATCGTGCGCGAGAGAGATTCCCAGGCGATGCTCGAAGCCGCCTGCCGCATCGCGGTGGACAAGGGACAATTCCTCATGGCGTGGATCGGGATGATCGACCCCGCCACGCAATTGCTCCAGCCGGTCGCATCCAGCGGCGCCGTGGATGATTACCTCGATCAAATCAAGCTCAATGTGCTTGACCGGGAGCAATACGGCGGACCGTCATCGCAATGCGTCCATACGAGAAAGCACGCCATCTGCAACGATACCGAGCACGATCCCACTTACGCGCCGTGGCGCGAAAAGGCAATGCGCCACGGCTTCCGGTCGTCGGCAGGCTTTCCGCTCATCGTCGAAGACCGTGTGGCCGGTGTCTTCAACCTCTACGCCGGCGAACCGGAGTTTTTCTCCAGCGATGAACTCTTGCTCCTCGACGAGATGGCGATGGATATTTCCTACGCCATGGAAGTGAACCAACATGAAACGGACAGAGTCAAGAAAGAGGAAGAATTGCGCTGGCGAACCGCATTCTTTGAGGCACAGCTGGATTCGTCGACTGATGGCATATTTGTGGTGGACGTCAAAGGAAAGAGGCTTTACAGAAACAAGCGAGCGCTTGAGCTGTTTGGATTTCCTGAGCACGTTGCGGGAGACTCCGACGATTTGCTGCAGCGCAATTTCGTAGCGTCGGTAATCAAGAGTCCGGCAGATGCGTTAGAAAAACTCGACAACATGAATTCCCGACCGGACGAAGTCAGCAGGGATGAAGTTGAATTGATTGACGGCAAGATTCTGGAACGGTGTTCTTCGCCGGTTCGAGATAAGGCTGGGAATCATTACGGCAGGATTTGGACCCTCCGCGACATTACAGAGCGTCGTCAACTTGAAGAGCAATTCCGCCAGGCCCAGAAGATGGAGGCGATCGGCCAGTTAACCGGAGGAATCGCCCATGATTTCAATAATCTGCTGACCGTGATCCTTGGTTGCTCTGAGGTCATCGGCGAGGAGGCTAAGGAGAACCCGCGTTTCAGCAAGATGGCTCAGATGATTTTGGACGCTGCCCGGAAAGGGGCGGAGTTGACCCATCGAATGCTCGCCTTTGCTCGCCGCCAGGCGTTGCAGCCGAGGCCGGTCGACGTGAATCGATTGCTTGTCGAGATGCAGAGCTTTCTCCGCCGCACTTTGAGCGCCGATATTGAACTGAACGTAATTCTTGGAGGGGTGGATTGCGAAGCGCTCGTTGACCCGACACAGCTTGAGAGCGCAATACTGAACCTGTGCGTGAATGCACGGGATGCCATGCCCGGCGGCGGAAGACTGACCATCGAGACGGATAACACCGTGCTGGATGCAGACTATGCGGCCGAGAACGCTGACGTCACACCAGGGCAATATCTCCTTGTTGCGATCTCGGATACGGGATGCGGCATCAGCCCCGAAAATCTCAGCCGGGTATTCGATCCATTCTTCACCACGAAGGAAGTGGGCAAGGGCACCGGGCTGGGATTGAGCATGGTGTATGGGTTTATGAAACAATCTCAGGGCCACATTAAGATCTACACCGAGCTGGGGCAGGGCACATCGGTAAAGCTCTATCTTCCCAGGAACGAAGGGAAAAAAGAGCAATCCGCTCAAATTCCTGCTTCCTTTGCCGATCTGCGTGGCACTGAAGTTGTCCTTCTGGTCGAAGACGATGCTCCCTTGCGCGAGTTTGCACGGTCAGAATTGGTCAATCTCGGGTACCGGGTTCTTGAAGCTGAAAACGGCAAGAATGCATTGAATATCCTCGCGGAGCGCGCGGACGTCGATCTTCTCTTTACAGATATCGTCATGCCGGGCGGGATGAATGGCCGCGAATTGGGGCTGGAGGCACGCCAGCTCAACCCAATGTTGAAGGTTTTGTATACCTCCGGGTATGCGGAAAACGCGATCCATCACGACGAGCTCTTCGACAATGATGTGCAGTTTCTGGGCAAGCCCTACACGCGGCGGGAACTGGCGATAAGAATCCGGGGGATTTTCGCAGGGAGCTAAGTACCACTCGAACAGGAGGGGCATAATGCCGGACAGACGAATTCTCATCCTCGACGATGATGAGGCTGTCGGTCAGACCATTCAATGGATTGCGGAGAACCTCGGCTTTGAAGCGGAGTTCGTCACGCATCCAGACGAGTTCTTCAAGCGACTGGCCCAGACGTCGCCGGACATCATTACCATCGATCTGGCTATGCCGGAACTCGACGGTGTTGAGATCATGCGGCTCCTCGCTGAGCGTCAGTGCGAGTCAAAGATCATCATCTCCAGCGGCATGGGAACCAGGGTGCTGGATGCCGCACAACGATCCGCCTCGGAGCATGGTTTAAGCATTGCTGGAGTTATCTCCAAACCGATCTCAAAAGAGGCAATGCGCTCTCTGATTGGCCAGGGAAGCGATCTCAATCCAAGTGCTTTGCCAAAAGAGCCATGCGCGGAGCGGGATAAATTCGTAGTTACAAAGTCGGATATTGAGAGTGCGCTCGAACATCATGAGTTTTTTCTGGCATATCAGCCGAAGATCTTATGCAAGAGCGGTGAGCCGGCCGGCTTTGAAGCTCTTGTCCGATGGCAGCATCCCGCCCCGTGCATCATTATGCCCGACAATTTCATTCCCGTCGCAGAGCAGGCTGGTTTGATCGATGTTCTGACCGGGCAGATCTTCAATCAGAGCCTCGAATGGTTCTCCCAATCCTTCTTCGGGGCAAACCTGAAGCTTTCGCTGAATATCTCCGCAAAGAGCCTCGTCGATATTCACCTGGTTGATATCCTTTCCAGCCTATGCAGTCTGCATCGGGTCGCCCCCGACCACATTGTGCTGGAACTGACAGAAACCAGCGCGATGATCGACCCCATCCTGTCTCTGGATCTGATGACGCGCTTCCGCGTGAAGGGGTTCCAATTGTCAATCGACGACTTTGGCACCGGCTTCTCGTCCATGGTTCAGCTTGTCAGGTTGCCCTTCTCAGAGATCAAGATCGACAAGTCGTTCGTCATGAACGCACAAAAATCCCAAGAGTCCCGTTCGGTTATCAAATCAATCATTGACCTCGGTCACAGCCTCGATCTATTGGTCGCAGCAGAGGGCGTTGAGGATCTCGATACGCTCAATTACCTGAACACCCTGGGTTGCGATTTCGCCCAGGGGTACTTAATCGCGAGGCCCATGCCGGGAGAGGCGGCCCGCAGTTGGGCAGAGAGCCCGGGGCCGTGAGCTAGAGCGGTTCCAGAATTTACGGGCCCTTTTGAGAGTAGTAAAGGGTGGCATTTTCTTGAGGAAAATGCCACTCAGCAGCGGCGGTTCCGGGGTACAGCAATTCTGGAACCGCTTTAGCCGGAAATACATTTCCGCCAGATCGGTCCCAGCGGCCAAATGCATGTTTCCCGCGATCCTCAAAACAAAAGGGGCGCAGCCATTGGCCACGCCCCTTTTTTATTCCCGGCTTACGCCGGTGCTACTTGTTGGTGTGAACGGTGCCCAGGTTGTCTTCGAGCGCTGCCTGCGCTGCGGCCAGACGCGCCGTCAGCAGACGGAAGGGCGAGCACGAAACGTAGTTGAGCCCGATTCTGTGGCAGAACTTTACGCTCTCGGGATCGCCGCCATGTTCGCCGCAGATGCCTACCTTGAGGTTGGCCCGCGTGTCGCGTCCCTTGTTTACCGCACCCTTTACGAGCTGGCCTACGCCGGCCTGGTCGAGAGTGGCAAACGGGTCCTGCTTGAAGATTCCGGCCTTGAGGTACGCAGGCAGGAAGCTGTTGATGTCGTCGCGCGAGATGCCGTAGGTGGTCTGCGTGAGGTCGTTGGTGCCGAAGCTGAAGAACTCCGCCTCCTGGGCGATCTGGTCGGCGGTAAGAGCAGCGCGCGGCAGTTCAATCATGGTTCCCACCATGTATTCAACCTTGGCGCCCTTCTCTTTGAAGATTTCTTCAGCGACGCTGCGAACGATTGCAGACTGGTTGCGCATCTCCTCGATTGAGCCAACGAGCGGGATCATGATTTCAGGATGCGGGTCGCCGCCCTTTAGCTTGACCGCAACTGCGGCCTCGATAATGGCGCGCACCTGCATCTCGGTAATCTCTGGGAACTTGATTCCCAGACGGCAGCCGCGCAGACCCAGCATGGGGTTCTGCTCGTGCAGCTCTTCAACGCGGGCCAGCAGCGTGCGCAGCTCCTTGAGCTTGGGCGAACGCGGCTTGGTGTCGACCAGGTGCTGAATCTGCACCAGCAGGTCTTCGCGCTTGGGCAGGAACTCGTGCAGCGGAGGATCGATGGTGCGGATGGTTACGGGCAGCGATCCCATGGCCTTGAAGAGACCAACAAAGTCGGCGCGCTGCATGGGCAGCAGCTTTTTGAGAGCAGCCCGGCGGTCCTTCTCGTTGTCGGCCAGAATCATGGTGCGCATGTGCTCGATGCGGTCTTCAGCAAAGAACATGTGCTCGGTGCGGCAAAGTCCGATGCCCTCTGCGCCGAACAGCATTGCCTGCTTGGCGTCGCGAGGAATGTCGGCATTGGCGCGGATCTTGAGCTTGCGCAGCGGATCGACCCAGCTCATGAACTTGACCAGATCGGGATCGTCGGGCTGGGCTTCGAGAGTCTTGAGTTGGCCCGCGATGACGCGTCCCGTTGTGCCGTCGAGCGAAATGTAATCGCCCTGCCTGAAGGTCTTGCCTTTGACGCGCAATTCCTTTTTAGCTTCGTCGACAACGCAGTCGCCGGCGCCGGCTACGCAGCATTTGCCCATGCCGCGGGTAACCACCGCTGCGTGCGAGGTCATGCCGCCGCGCGAGGTGAGGATGCCGTCTGCCACTTCCATGCCGGCAATATCTTCAGGCGTGGTTTCGCCGCGCACCAGCACGATGGATTTGTACGCGCCGTTCTGGTGTTGCTTTACCGCTTCTTCGGCCGTGAATACGATTTGCCCTACGGCGGCGCCCGGTGACGCGGGCAAGCCGGTGGCGAGTACTTCAATCTTCTCGCCCTTCTCCACGAGGCGCGGAACCAGGAAGTCATAAAGCTGGTTCGGCTCCACGCGGTGAATCGCTTCGTCCTGCGTGATGAGGCCTTCGCGCACCATGTCGATGGCTACGCGAACAGCGGCCAGGCCGGTACGCTTGCCGTTGCGGGTCTGCAGCATGTAGAGCTTGCCATCCTGGATGGTGAACTCAAAATCCTGCATGTCGCGATAGTGTTTTTCCATGCGGCGGGTAATGTCTTTCAACTGCTCGAAGACCTTGGGCATGGCCTTTTCAAGCTCGCTGATGGACAACGGAGTGCGCACGCCGCTGACGACGTCTTCGCCCTGCGCGTTCATGAGGTACTCGCCGAAGAAGATGTGCTCGCCAGTGGCGGGATTGCGCGTAAAGCCTACGCCGGTGCCCGAGTTCTCACCCAGGTTGCCGAAGACCATAGCCTGCACGTTGACCGCTGTGCCGATTGAGTCGTCAATATTGTTGATGCGGCGATAGGTCTTGGCGCGATCGTTCTGCCAGCTCCTGAATACCGCATTCCGAGCTTCGGTGAGCTGATCGAGCGGATCCTGCGGGAAGTCGTTCCCGGTCTCCTTTTTCACCAGCTTCTTGTACTCGACAATGATTTCCTTGAGGGCGTCGGGCTGCAGATCGTAGTCGAACTTGACCTTCTTCTTGGCCTTCACGCCGTCGAAGATGTGCTCGAATTTCTTTTTGGGAACATCGAGGACCACGTCGCCGAACATCTGGATGAGGCGGCGGTAGGAATCGTATGCAAAGCGGGGATTATTGCTGCGCTTGGCGAGGGCTTCAACAGCCTTGTCGTTGAGGCCGAGGTTCAGAATGGTGTCCATCATGCCGGGCATGGAGAACTTTGCGCCCGAGCGAACCGAAACGAGCAGCGGATTTTCGCCCGCGCCCAGCTTCTGGCCCTGCAGCTTCTCAAGCCTGTGCAGCGCCTCGAGTATCTCAATGTCGACCTTGGGGCTGACTGCGCCGCGCATGTACTCGCGACAGGCCTCGGTTTGGATGGTGAATCCCGGAGGGACCGGCAAGCCGGCGTTGGTCATTTCGGCCAGGCCTGCGCCCTTGCCGCCGAGCACATCCTTCATTTTTCCGTTGCCGTCGGCTTTGCCGTCGCCAAAGAAATACACATATTGGGTATCAGTTGCGGTTGAGCCTGCCTTGGTGGCCGGCACTTGTTCCAGAACGCCTGGCGTCATGGATAAAGCCTCCGTCTCTTGGTTTGCGCTGGGGCGGTTCGATTTGCAGGGACTACGAACAGAGGCTCAACGGATTCTTGTGAAACAGAGTGAATCTGAGCGTGCGCGCGACATCCAGACATCGGACTGCGCCGCCATGCGGCATGTCGTCACAATTACAAATATCGTCTCAAGTATACGATTGCCTGTGCATTTCGTCACATCCGAGCATTAAAACTCGGTGCACGCGATAACGAAAGTGCGGGACACTTCGTAATTTGAGACGATTTGAGTGGGTAATTACTTGGAGCCCTTGCGGAGGCTCGCAATATCTTTTTCGAGTTCCTTGCGCAGATCGAAGGGCGCTTTCGGGTCGGATTGGTCCAGGATGTCGTAAATCCGCCACTGGCCGCGTTCCGGCACGAGCGTAATTTGGAGCTTGCGCAGATCGTTGCTGGTGCGACCATTGGGCGCAGCGAGTGCGAGGGAAACATTGGCGAACGCGTGACCTGAGTCCTGCGTCTGAATTTCGAAGTTCAGGTCCCAGATTCCGCTCCAGTCCTGGCAGCCGCACACCGGATCGCCATCGAGCACGCCAATCTCTCCGGCGTGCAACTTATTGTCAGTAGCGACGAGGCGCAGGAGCGTTGAATCGTAGTATCGGCTGGTAAGCGTAGCGCCGTTGCCCTTCTTCGAATAGAGCGCATAAACGGATTGAAGGAACGCTTTGGCTGAAGCGGCACTCTGCGCCGCGGCGGGAATTGGCGGCGCGATGAGCAGAATCAGGAATGCGAAAGAAAAATGGAGCCTGGCTCGCACAGGGTAACTTTCGAGGCGGGAATGAGTTGATTTTACGCTCCCGCCCGGTTACTCCAGGCTCCTAAATTTTAGGCCGCCGACAGCTCCATGCCCAGCGCCGGACCCCGCGTGCCCTCAGCCGAGGCGACCATCAGTATGCGGTCAATGCCCACAATCGACATAACTTCAAGCACATGCGGCTGCGGATTGAGAACCGTGAACCGGCGGCCGGCCTGCACCGCATCGCAATACACACGGATCAGCGCCGCAATTCCTGCCGCGTCAATCCGCTCAACCGGGCTCAGGTCGAGCTCGATCGAATGATTACGGATGATCGGCTCAAGCTGCCCGAAAAACTTGTCTTCCTGCCCCCGGACGATTTCGGTCGTCTCGCTCGAAACCCTCACAGTTGTGTTCAACCGAAGATCGTTCATAATTACCTCCCTTGCGCGTCGCCGCGCCCCTGGGCTTGGAACGCTTCAAGCTCATTTGAGAGCCTTGCGCGCCTGCCCGTCCACTGCCCGTTCACTGTTCTTATTGCACACCTGGGGCCAAACTGCCCTGCGGGCGATATGCTTGAAAATGCAAGGGGAAAATCGTGCCTTGCTTAATCCTTGACGTCGCCGGCCTGTGCGTTTTCGTTTCCGGCGTTCGCTAATGAACAGCACTCACATATACGCAGCAGGCATCAGCCCGGTTCCGTGCCGCAACCTTCTCCAAACCCGGACGTAAACCCCTCGGGCGGCGCTCGCGTTACCCTCGAACCTGTTCGCGCCCGTGCTCTGGCCCTTGAAGCGGGATTTACCGAGGCGGGACTGGTCATGCTTCCCTACCCCGAAACCGAACGCGATGCCAGCCGCTTTTCCGGCTGGATTGGCGCCGGCCGCGCCGCAACCATGCGCTATCTTGAACGTGTGGCTGAAGATGGCCGTCTTATCCGCGCCCGCGTCGAAACTCCGTTTCCCTGGGCTCGATCGGCCATTGTTTGCTTTGCAAGCTATGCTTCGCCGTCGGAGCCTCTGTCTACTGATAGAACGCACGAGGAGCAGGGTTCGTTAACCGGGGGCGCTGACCAGACTCAACTCTCCTCTAAAGAGTCAAAGGCGTGGAACGCCTGGGTGGCCCGGTATGCGTGGTCAAGCCGGGTCGACTCAACGGGCAAGCGGGTGGCAAGCGACTACCACAAGGTGCTGCTGAAGCGCCTGAAGGCGCTCGAGTCGCGGCTGCAGGCCGAATTCGGCGAATTCGAGGCTCGCGCCTACGTCGACACCGGCCCGGTTGTCGAGCGGTCGCTGGCCGTCGCCGCAGGACTCGGCTGGACAGGGAAGAACACCTGCCTGATCCATCCGGAGCTGGGGTCGTTTGGGTTTCTGGCGGTGCTGCTGACTTCGCTCAACGTAAGCAAGTCAGCGAGTCAGCAAGTCGGCGAGTCAGCCCAGCCGAGGCAATCCGCCGGAGGGAGCGGGGGTCTCTTTCCCGTTGCCACGCTCCCGCACCCCGACCGCTGCGGATCGTGCACGCGTTGCATCGAGGCCTGCCCCACCAATGCGCTCGACCACCCTTACCAGATGGACGCCGCGCGCTGCATCGCCTATCTCACCATCGAGCACAAAGGCCCCATCGATGAGGCGCTCATGCCGGGCATCGGCCGACAGGTCTTCGGCTGCGATATCTGCCAGGATGTTTGCCCGTGGAACGCGAAATCACGCCGCAGCGGGCCCATCATTGTCGATCCCGACCTCTCGCCGCGTCCCGAGCTGGTCAATCCCGCGCTCGATTGGCTTGCTTCTCTCGAAGAGCAGCAATTCGAACGCCTCTTCAACGGCTCGCCGGTGCGCCGCGCTGGATCCAACGGACTGCGGCGCAACATCGCCGTCGCAATGGGCAACAGCGGACTCGCACAATTCATCCCGCAGCTCGCGGCGTGGGCCGACGCAGCCGACGACGGCCTGCGCTCCGGCGCACGCTGGGCAATCAGGCAATTGAAAAAACATCCCACCGCCTGAACTCCGCAATCACAGCCCGCGTACCAACCCTCAGGCGCAGCGCCCGCCCAAAGGGCTATCCTGAATACGACACCCTCTGTCTCGCAAATGCGCAACCTGAATGCCGGTCATTGATCGTCGGCGCACGTAAAAAGGAAAGAAACTTTGGCTGAAACACTCACACCCATTGCCGGCACGCCCGAGATTCAAACCGCCGGCGTGGTCGACGTCGCGGAACCGGCGCGCAAATCAAAGTGGTATCGCTGGCGCCGCGACGGCAAGGCCCTCATCACCTATCTGCTCGACAGCGAGGTCCACACCTTCGCCTTCAGCGTCGCGGCCAATGCGATCCTCTCGTTTATCCCGTTCGTCGTGCTGCTTTACACGCTGGCGCTTTCGGTCTTTCACTCGCAGGCCATGGTCAGCGTGGTCAACGACATGGTGAACTACTTTCTGCCCTCGGCCACGCACGACCCCAACTGGATCGTCCACGCAATCCTTAATGAAGCCGTGATGCCCCTGGTTCACCGCAAGGGCGCGCAGCTCTTCTCCCTGGTCATGATCCTCATCTCCTGCACCGGCATCTTTCTGCCTCTCGAGGTCGCCCTCAATCAGGCGTGGGGAGTGGCCAAGAGCCGGAACTACCTGATGAACCAGCTGGTCGCCTTCGGCCTGGCTGCTCTCATGGTCACCCTCGGCATGGCCAGCGTGGCCCTGAACGCGGCGGCCGACCAGGTGCTCGCCGTCGTCTTCTTTCACCACGTGGACAACTTCGCGTTCCAGGGCGTCAGCTCTCTTATCCTTGCCGTCACTACCGGCGTCGCCATCGTGGTCTTTCTCTTCGCCATCTACTGGCTGCTGCCCAATCGCCGCGTCTCCCCACGCCCGGTCCTGCGCACCGCGCTCATCACCGGCATTGTTTGGCTGGCCGCCCGATACATTTTTATCGCTGTGCTGCCGCACCTCGACCTGCAAGCGCTTTATGGGCCTTTCTTTGTCTCGGTTGGATTGATTTTCTGGGCCTACGTCTCCGGCTTGATTCTCTTTGCCGGCGCGCAATTCAGCGTGGCGCGGATGGGGGAAAGACAGGGACTAGGGACTAGGGGCTAGGGGCCAGGCTATAAGAATGGGCTTCGAAATTGGGTGCCCCAGGTCTCGCTGTTGAGACCTGGGATACTTCGCCATCCAGTCAGCGAGTCAGCACCTCTGAAGCGCGTCTTCGCGGGTTGGGGTTCGAGGTATCCCACCCTGGCGACAAGTGAAATCAAGAAGCAGGTCCTTCGACTCCGCTTCGCTTCGCTCGGGATGACAGTCGCGAGGGTGGGGCACCCGGCAATTGGCTTGATCGACGAGGGCCTTCCTATCCCCGCTTTGCGGGAAAGGAATTGACATTGCTTGCATTTGAGCGCACGTTTAGAGCACTATCCCGCCGGTTGCACCTTTCTAAGTTTGGCACGGAGGAAATTCCTGAAGATCCCTCAGCTTCAAGCTGCTTCAGATCCATCTGCAACGTCATCACTCGCCAGCCCTCGCAAACGCATCAATGCCTTTGCGGCGCTCGCCGTGCTGGTGTGCTTTGGCGCTACATCGTGCAGCCGGACACAGGTCGCACTTTCGGCGGCCGCCATGGCTGCGGTCATTGCAGGCACAACCGTCGCCATTACCCTTGCAGTTGAAAACCATCACCACACGCTGCAAGGCTGCGTCTTCTCTGGTCAGGGCGGAATGGAACTGCGCACCAGCGACTCGAAGGTTTATGCACTTCAGGGCTCCGCCGCAACCATCAAGGTTGGAGATCGCGTGAAACTGCACGGCTCAAAACTGAAGAGGGCGAAAGACTCAAACGACGATCAGGTTTTTGTGGTCGAGAAGCTGCGTAAGGACTACGGCAGTTGCGCTGCTGAAGTTGCCGCTCCGGCAACGCCGGCCCATTAACAATAGAGGGTTTCCCATGTCCCGATTCTTAGACATGGGAAACCTCGGATCTCAAATCGCCGACTTGCTGACTCGTATCCCAATCAATGCGCGGCAGGCTTGGCTGCGGACGGTTTGGCAGCGGTCTTTACGGGAGCGTGCGCCGGTACTGCGGGGATCACCCGGGCAAACTTGATCTTGTCGATGTTGGGAAAGGTCTGCGAGATGTAGGCGTCGCCCTGTGCCGTGATCAGATCCTGACTGGGCTGCTCGCCGTAACCGGAATAAATCTTGTCTACCACGTCCATGCCGTCGATGACCTCGCCGAACGGCGCAAAGCCCATGCCGTCGAGGCGGGCGTTGTCCTTAAAGTTGATGAACAGCTGCGTGGTGCGCGTGCCGGGTCCCGCGGTGGCAAACACCAGTGAGGCGCGCTTGTTGGTTTGGGTAACCGGATCGTCTTTGATATCGGCATCCGCCCAGGCCTTGTTTACCGCGGGATCGGCGTTGAGCCCGAACTGAACTACAAAGCCGGGCACGACGCGAAAGAAGCTGGCGTTGGTAAAGAATCCGTGGCGAACGAGGTTGTAAAAGCGATCGGCGCCCAGCGGAGCCCAGTCCCGATGCACGTCCACGACGAAAACGCCGGCGGTGGTCGTGAATCTTACTTTGAAATCGGCGGGGGCCTTGGCCGTAAGCAACGCAGGATGGAGCAGCGATGCATGCGAAGCGGAGGCCGCGGGGCTGGAGGCTGAGCCCTTGTGTTGAGCGCCGGCAGCCTGGGCTGGTGAGGCAGCGGGAACGAGCAGAATTGAGCAGAGAGTTGAGAGGGACAAAAGAACCTTCATGCCCGTGATTATACGAAGCGGACGCGACATTCTGACGGCGGGGCCTTGATTTTGCGCATGGGGTGGGACCTCGAAAATCAACCGGCCAAGGCGCGGAAGAGCTCCCGCTGCCTCGCGCGAAGAGCTCCTAACCCCGCTGCTTCACTTCGCCCGGAACGCCTTCACCACGATTGCGTTCGGGTTTCGTCCCGCCGGCAGCATGGTGAACAGCGATCGGTCCGCCGTGCGCACCACGGCCACGTCATCTGACCGCGAATCCACCACAAACAGCAGGTGCCCCGCGCCGGAGAACGCGAGCGCCGTCGGGCCGTCACCCACGTGCACCGACCCGATCCGCTTTCCATCGTCGATGGAATACGCGGTCACATCGGGCGAATGGAGGTTCGCCTCATATAAGAGCGCGTTGTCACGCGTCACGAGGCCCATCACCGGGTCTTCGCCAATCATGTACGTGTCGCCCACTTCGTCGGTCGTGGTGTAGATTTCCGATACCGAATTCGACAGTGAATTCGCCACAAACACCTCGCCGCCATCCGGCTTCAAGGCCAGATCGACCGGCGCGCGGCCAACATCCATCAGCGTTTCAAGTTTGTCCTGCGTTGGGGGCTGGGCATCAGGATTCGCCAGCGCAATGGCCATGACCTGGTGGCCGCCCGAGCAGGCTACGAATGCCTTCGAAGAGTCAGGCAGAATCACCGGGCTGACGGCTCCGGCGCATCCCTCAATTACAGCCCTCAGCCTTCCAGTGTCAGGATCGATCAGCGTTACTGAATCCCCTCCCCAATTGGCAACCACCAGGGTTTTTCCATCCGGCGAAAGGCTCGCGGAATCTGGCGCTTCGCCCACGCCAATCTGCGCCACCATGTGCCGGGCATCGAGATCGACCACCGATACCGAATTCGATCCGCGATTGGCCACATAGGCAAGCTTGCCTTTTGCATCCACTTCGATTGCATCAGGATCGCGCCCCAACGGGATGGTGGCTGCCACCGCGTTATGTTCGCAATCGATCACAGAGATGGAGCCCTGGCCGCCCGGCGTGCCTGCGTTCAGAACGTAAACTTCGTTCCGCGTCGGGCTGGCCGCAACGGTCACCGGATTCGGCCCCACCGGCAATTCGCGGTCCAGACGCACATTCACCACATCAAGAACAGTCACCGTAGCGCTGCCCTGGTTGGTTACGTAGGCATATTCACGGTAATTTGCGGGATATTGCGGAAAGTCGTGCGGTTGGCAGGCCGTGAGCGCAAGCATCCCAGGCCCGATCGCCGCCAACGTCACTATCCGAGCCACGCTCACGCCGTTACGCTCACCTGAATCCCGCGCGTCAACTTGCGCCCCACCACCGGCGCAATCTGCCCGAGCTCGTCCATCATGCGGGCAAACTGATCGGGATAGATTGACTGCGGTCCGTCGCTCAACGCTGTCTCAGGATGGTTGTGCACTTCAACCATTATGCCGTCGGCGCCCGCTGCCACCGCGGCCCTGGCCATGGGCAGCACGCTGTCGCGGCGGCCCGTTCCGTGGCTCGGGTCAATCAGGATGGGCAGATGGCTCACCTTTTTGAGCGCGGGAATAATGCTCAGGTCAAGCGTGTTGCGCGCGTGGTCGGCAAACGTCCTCACCCCGCGTTCGCACAGAATCACCTGGTAATTGCCCTCGCTCATCACGTACTCGGCCGACATCAAAAACTCATCGAGCGTCGCGCTCAGACCGCGCTTGACCAGCACCGGCTTGCGCAGTTTTCCTGCCTTCTTGAGCAGCGAAAAGTTTTGCATGTTGCGCGCGCCAATCTGGATTACGTCGGCCCACTCGGCCACCTGCTCCAGCGACTCGGCATCGAGGGCCTCGGTCACAATCCGCATCCCGAACCGCTCCCTGATTTCGGCCATGATGCGCAGCGCTTCAAGACCCAGCCCCTGGAACGCATACGGCGAGGTGCGTGGCTTGAATGCGCCGCCGCGGAAAAACTGCGCGCCCGCGGCCGCAACCTGCTCGGCAATGGCAAACGCCTGCTCGCGGCTCTCAATGGAGCACGGGCCGGCCACCACGGCCAGGTTCTTGCCGCCAATTGCCGCATCGGTTCCCGCAAAGCGGACGACAGTGTCCTCTTCCTTCACGTCGCGGCTGGCCAGTTTGTAGGCTTTTGTTACGCGAATCACTTCAGAAACGCCGGGCAGCGATTCGAGATTTCCCCGCTCCACTTCGCCCTTGTTTCCGGTAATTCCAATTGCCGTGCGCTCCGCGCCAGGCAAGGGGTGCGGACGGAACCCCAACCCCTCAATTGCTGCGCAAACCGCCTGGATCTGTTCCGGCGTAGCCTGCGCCTTCATCACTACCAGCATCACGTCCCCCAGAACCCTCAGTCTACGCGTCTTTTAGCGCCCAGGGCAATTCGGGGCAGGGGAGGAGCTTCATGGGTACGAACCACTCCGCGAACTGAACGCCAACGGCACTGGCCGCCCAAAAGTCGTCGGAATATCGGCTCTTGTCTAAATGGGGAGCGATCTGGCCGCGCCGAGGAGTGGCGCAAATCGCCGGAACATGGGCCGGAAACCAAATTGGGGAGGATTTCGTTCTAACGGGGGCCTGGTCGCGCAGCCGGTTTACTTCATCAGAATTAATCTACTGATCGTATCGTCCACCTGGTGCTCTAACGCGGTTGCCTGCTCCTGCTTTTTCAGGAGCGCCAGCGCCTGCTTGCCGCCCTCGCGAACTTTTCCGGCGGCCTCGGTGACTGAAGAGATCAACACGTGCCCGTCTTCCTGGCTGATTGCGCCCGCAAGGTCGCGGCGCCCGGTGACATCAACCCCTTTGTCGAGCCGAGCTCTATATCGAACCGATACAATGGCCGCAACGGCCAAGCTCACAGCAATAATCAATACAATCGACAGCGGATGCAATGGATTTCACTCCTATGGGCCAGCTTGCGGATGCCCAGCTTTTTCATCTTCCTTCGTTTCAAGCCAATGCGCCATCCCACAAAGATACCCGGCCCCCGAATTCAAGTGTTACGTGCTGGTTGCGCGAAGGTAATGGTTACTGGATGCGCGGTGTTGCTCGATGCAATCTGCGAGTGGCCAACCGCTCGCCATTCTTCCGGATACGAGGGAAGCCACTCAAGTGCTTGATTTTGGAATCCCCTGCGAGCCCGGTCCATCGCTCGCAGGGGTCACTGGCCGGTTAAACTGAGGACCCCCCGACCCCCAGAAAGCTTACCCGGCCAGCAATTTCTTAAAATTCGCATTTTGCGCGGGATGAAGCGGCGTATCTTACGCCCGCCGGTCCGGTGTGCTCGCCGGCAGCCGTTTGATCGCCCTCGGCGGTGTCAGTAGCCTCGGACCCGGCCGAGCCTCAAATGATGCCGGAACGCCAATTGGAAAAATCACTGAGCCTTCAATCGCGCGGGAAAACCGCCGCCGCTCGGGACGATGCGCAAGCGCATACTGCCGTTTGGGCCTGGCGCTGTACCGCACGGCCACGATGGCCGGAGAAGCCATCGTCACAACAAAAACCGAAGCAATCAACAACTGGTGCACTTCTTTTTACTCCTTGCGGGGACAGCCAGCGGCCAACCACGCTGTCATCATGTGCCGTTTTCATACACTTCTCCATCCCACAAACACTCCGAGGCCCAGAATTCAGGTGTTATGCGGCCTTGCCCCGAAGGTAACCAGCACACGGAACTGGAGGCGCAGTCAACTGCATCTCCGCAGGGGAATGCGCGGCCCTATCAAAACTAAGATTTTTAGAATGAGATGCTTGCGAGTCGGGATATTCAGGCTACGCCAGGGTGGGCCAGCACTCCGCCCCAATCTCCCGCGCGCTATCTAGTTCCGCTGACTTGCTGACTTGCTGGCTCGCTGACTTGCCGACTTCTGCGCCCGCCACCGGTACGCGAGCCACGCCAGGTAGGTGAGCTGAATCACCCAGGTAACAACGTACGCCGCCGCCAGAAACTCATGATCGAGAATCGCCGCTTGATCCATATCTATGCCTCCAGCGCCGCCTGCGCTTCTGCCGCGGCTATCTTTTGCTGACGCCGCTCAAGCACAAACCGCAATATCAAAATGAACACGCCCCACGCAAACCACGCGCCCATGTTCCACAGCAGCACGCGCGCCATTGACCATGCCATGCCCGAACCCTGCGCCCCGCCAAACACCGGCCCCGGGTGCTGAGTGCGCCACCAACGGTTCGACATGTACACAATGGGCACGTCTGCCGCGCCAAAGATTCCCAGCACGGCCGCCAGCGTCTGCATCTGCGGGCCGGCTGAAAACCGCCGTAACAGCAGGTAGCTCACATAAATCAGCCACAGCACCAGCGTGGTGGTCAGCCGCGGATCCCACGTCCACCAGATGCCCCATGCCCGCCGGCCCCAGATCGGCCCGGTTATCAGCACCACCGTGCAGAACACCACGCCCACCTCGGCCCCCGCCAGCGCCCACGCATCGGCCACCTGCGCCTTCTCCGGCGAGTTGCGGCGAAACGCAAGGTACCCGATGGACCCCGCCAGGCTGATAGCAAAAAAGAAAAACGCCACCGCCGCCGAAGGCACATGGTAGTAGATGATCCTGAAGATCTCGCCCTGCATCGCGTCGTTGGGGGCAACGTAAATTGCCTGGTAAAACCCCCAGACCATGAGCGAAACCGTGATCGCGGCGTACACCAAAATCAGTAATTTCTTCATATCGGTTCCCGTGCCCTAAGTGTACGACGCGGCTCCCATTTCCCAGTGATTCAGATCACACCAAACAAGACTGTCAACCGCGCAGGAAAAGAGGGTCGAAACCGAATCTCCCACTCTTGGAGAACTGAGCCGCATCCCCAACAAGGCATCCGAATCGCCTCTCGCCTAAGCGCGCTGCTCTTGCGAGCGACACGCGAGCGGCTGCTCCATGCAATGGTATGGTTGGGAAACGGGCCGAGCTTATGCTAAACTCATCAAGGTGCGGAGGCGATTTTGCCCCGCGGAACTCGCGCTTAAAGCAAGGCTGCCGCGCAGTTCGCCACCATCCTTCATGGACGCGTAGCTCAACTGGCAGAGCATTCGGCTCTTAACCGACAGGTTGTAGGTTCGATTCCTACCGCGTCCACCA